>OJSI01000509.1_pt1 | contig 41843 bp, 29 predicted proteins | sample 1599401 | NCBI WGS metagenome assembly OJSI01 (sample SAMN04168658, study PRJEB22393) | human gut metagenome | biome: human gut microbiome; feature: stool | host: Homo sapiens | collected 2014-03-24
TTATAAAAGTTAAAATGCCGTATTTATGCGGCTTGTGGCGTTTCGCAAACACCTATTATAGAAAATAAATGAAAGGAGAGACGCGTATGATCACAAAATTTGAGAGAAAAGTGATCGCAGGACTTACAGCTTTTCTGATGTGCCTGTCGATGGTGTTAGCAGTTCCGGTTTCTGTAAATGCAGAGGCAGAACAGACGCAGGATGAAGCGGTAAGTGGTGCAAAGCAAGAGGAGACAGTGAGTGATGTGCAGATGCAGGATGAAACTGTAAATGATGCACAGCAAGACGTAACTACGGGAGAGGAAGTTGAAGAAGGTGCGGCCGGAGATATACAGAAATTGCCGGGGATGAGCGCAGAAAGCACAGATGCAATGCTGAATACAACGTCACAAGAAGATGTGATAGGAAGTATTACTCTCAAGAAAGACGGCACGGAAGAATCCGGTTCGATTATGCTGCAGGAAGATCAGACATCTGTTCGTTATCAGTTGAATGTTGAAGAAGACGGGCAATATTATATTACGGCAACAGGTGATAATTATTGGAGTACGTATGCGAGCATTACGGAAGAAACCGAAGACGGAACACAAGATGTGGAGATTATCAATTCACGAGTTGAACTTCGTAAAGCAGGAACATATTATTTGGAATTATCAGATTATTCATCAGAATCTCAAAAAATTATAAAATGGAAAGCCGGAAAAGTCAAAGATATTACCCCCGGAGAATTTGATATAGAGTTAAATGAGGAGAAGCCTGAGGCGTACTATAGATTGACAGTGGATGAATCCGGGGTTTATTATGTGCGTTCTGTAAAGGGGATGTCAGTTAAGATAAGAGACACACAGACAGGAAATGAAATTTTATCTTCATCGTCTTTTTATAAATTAAAAAAAGAGAATGTTTATGAGATTACACTCGGAAGATACAGTTGGGAAAACGCTTCAGGAAAATGGGGAATTCTGAAAGGAATCGAAAAAGAAGTAGAGTGTGACAAAGTGTATATTAATGAGACAGATGGCGTTTACTATAAGTTCGTTCCGAAAACGACAGGATATTATAGTGTAGAAGGCGGTTTTTATGACGAAGAGTGGAATCAGATTTATTCCGAAGAAATGCTTGCCGGGAATGCGTATTATTTAGCGCCGTATGGAAGATATTGGTGTATTAAACAGTCTGAATATACTCCGATTGATCCGGGTGGTTCTGGTGGAAAAGTACAGGTCAAAGTAGGCGAGACGTATACTCATGATATGAGAAAAGGCGGTTTTTATGAGTTTATACCGGAAGAAACGGCAAGTTATCATTTCCGCTCTAATGAAAATGTGAAACTGGAAGTTAAAGAGAGGATATTCGAGATAAACGGTATCGGAACTTTAGAAGGCAAAGTTGACTATTCAGTAGTTATGAGAGCCGGATCTGTATATTGGATACATTTGTACGAGATGGATGCAGCAACAGTTACATGGACGATTGAAAAAACAAAAACAAAAACTGCGGTGACAGGAACAAAATATACTGCTGTAAAAGGCGGATCAGACACATATGATTTTGTACCAAGTAAATCCGGAGATTATTCTGTTTCTTTTAACGGAAAAGGCGGAGTTTTAGTATATGATGACGCATGGAATGAGATAAAAAAATATTATCCTGAAGAAGCAGACGGAAGCCGTGTTGTTCTTTCGCTGGAACAGGGAAAAACGTATCACTTTGCTGTTGCAGCATTAGAGAAAGATATGCAATGGGAAATCGAATCAGCTAAAACAAAAAACGGATTCGTATACACAAATTTAGCTGATAATACAGTAGAGATTTTGAAATATACAGGAACGGAAAGTAATGTAACAATACCGGATAAGATTGACAATAAAGTCGTAAAAACTCTTGGAGCTGAATCATTTACAGAGAATGAGACGGTAGTAGGAGTTACGATTCCGGCACAAGTTACGAATCTGCAGTACGGAGCGTTTGCATCATGTACGAATTTGAAGAAAGTAACTTTCGCACAAGGCAGTCAACTGAAAAAAATCAAAGAAGAAACATTTGAACACTGTCAAAAGTTAGAAGAAATACATATTCCCGACAGTGTTACACAAATAGAGAAGGGAGCGTTTTATTATTGTCGGTCTTTGAGCAAGTTAACGCTAGGGAAGAAGCTTGAGGTAATTGATAACAACGCCTTTGAAGGCTGCAGCAGTCTGAAACAGATTGAAATTCCTGATTCTGTGGAAAGTATCGGAGAGGGAGCATTTACATATTGCACTTCTCTTGAACATGTGACGATTGGAAATAAACTGGCATATGTAGCGAAAAGTGCATTTTCATGGTGTAACCTGACGGAAATTACATGGGGAGACGGAATTGCAAAAATCGGAGACAGTGCGTTTGCTTGTAACCAAAAACTTACGACGGTTTCGATTCCTGATACAGTAACGGAACTTGAATACAAAGCGTTTGCCGGATGTGTAGAGTTAAGTGATATTGAAATTCCTGATTCGGTAGAAGCAATCGGAGGCTATGCATTTGAGAAGTGGGATATATATAATGAAGGTGGGGACACTGCATGGTATGACGCACAGGCTGACGGTGATGTGTATGCCGGAAAAGTTTACTACAAATATAAAGGAACAATCGCAGAAGGCGGTACTGTCAATCTGAAAGCCGGTACGAAAGGAATCGCAGGATATGCGTTCCTTGATCAGATAAATCTGACAGGAATTGAAATTCCTGATAGTGTAACGAATATCGGCGATTATGCATTTGTCGGATGTGAAAAATTAAACAAAGTGACTGTCCCTGCTTCTGTAACAAAAATCGGAGAGAAAGCTCTTGGATATTTGACGTCGGGAAAGGGAGGACAGGCTTATAAGTTAGAAGGCTTTACGATCCGGGGAGTAGCCGGTTCAGCTGCAGAGAAGTATGCGAAAGAAAACGAATTTAATTTTGAGGCGTATACTCCTGAGTATATTAGAGGAGATGTGGATGCCGACAGAAAAGTTAGTATCGGAGACGTCCGTATGACATTGCGGAGCATCTGTAAGAAGGCGGAATTGAACGGAACACAGAAGCTTGCGGCAGATGTGGAAAAAGACGGAACAGTAGATATAAAAGACTTGCGGAAGATTTTAAGATATGTCTGCGGTAAAATTGAATATTTGTAAAGCATATTATTAAGTGTATTGTTAAACGCATTTTGTGAGTGAATCTCAAAAGTGTAAGAATGGGAAGAACCCTGCTTTGCCGAAAGGCGGAGCGGGGTTCTTCTTATACTGCGATCATCCGTGAATGTGAGCGCTGACGATATCTCCGCGATAACTATTCTGTGGATGCCAGTGATATCTGCGGCGATAACTATTCTGTGGATGCCAGTGATATCTGCGGTGATAACTATTCTGTGACTGTCGGCGATATATGTTGTGGTAATTATTCTGTAAATGTCTGTGATATATGTTGCGGTAATTATTCTGTAAATGCAAGTAATATGTGATGCAGTGATCTGTGCAGATACGGCAGATATTCTTCCATACTGACAGGCTGGCTGTTATGGATACAGTTATAACTTGTAGAGCCGATCAGTTCTATCATCGTGAATAGAAGCAGTTCCGGAGCAGGGCAGTTTACATTGTATTTTTTCAAAGCGGTCATGTAGTGATCGTAGAATTGGCTGGAGAAAGAAGGATCTCCGTTTGTAAAGACACTTTTAAATATCCCCCATGATAAGTTTTTGGCAATAAACTCCATGAAGAAGTGGTTTTTTTGAAATCGTTCGATAATGTAGTCCGTAGTAAAGAGCAGTTCATCCTCAAAACTGCTCACATTTGCTTTTTCAAGAGCGCGGTGTGCATCGTCAAAAAGTTGATTTGCCTTATATACGATGAGTTTGTCACGCAGATCGTATTTATCCTTGAAATACAGGTAAAAAGTTCCTTTTGCAAGGCCGGCCTGTTGGACAATATCAGAAATTGTTGTTTTGGCAAATCCTTTTCCTGTGAAAAGATGAAAGGCAGTTTCGAGAAGTGTGCTCTCTTTCTGCTTTTTATTATCATCAACTTTGCTCATAATAGATCCCCTCTTATTTTTGATGCTTAATCTTTTGTTATTTTTCCTATATTATGAATTGTTTTATTGAGAAAGTCAATAAAATGACTAAAATTCATTTTTATCGCTGAAAAATATTGACTATTAGTCATTTTTGGAATATATTGTGTATTATACAAAAAATAAGGAGATGATTTCAGTGGTCAAAGCAGGCAAGTGGATTGCAAAGCATCGGGTGTTGATCTTGATTGTCAGCGCGCTGCTTATGATTCCGTCTTTTTTCGGAATCGTGAATACGAGGGTCAACTATGATCTGCTCAGCTATCTGCCTGAACATCTTGAAACCGTGAAGGGGCAGGATATTTTGGTAGATGAATATGGCATGGGAGCGTTTTCCATGGTCGTAGTAGAAGATATGGAACTAAAGGATGTACAGAAGCTGGAAGAAAAGTTCAGCGAAGTACCGCATGTAAAAGATGTGTTATGGTACGATGATGCCGCAGATATCAGTCTTCCCGTCGAGATGCTGCCGAAGGATATAAGGGAAGCCTTTTTCAAAGGAGAAGCAACGATGATGTTGGCTCTTTTTGATAATACGACATCTTCGGACGAGGCAATGGATGCGGTGACACAGATGAGGCAGATTGCAGATAAGCAATGCTTTATAAGCGGAATGACAGGTGTTGTTACAGATATTAAAAATCTTTGCCTGCATGAGCTCCCGATTTATGTGGTGATCGCAGTACTCTGCTGTCTTTTGATATTGGAACTGACGTCCACGTCGTTTCTTGTACCGATCTTGTTTTTGATAAGTATCGGAGCGGCGATTGTATATAATCTCGGAAGCAATATCTTTTTGGGAGAAACGTCCTATATTACGAAAGCGCTGACTGCGATTTTACAGTTAGGCGTAACGATGGATTATTCCATTTTCCTTTTGAATAGTTATGAGGAAAATAAGAAACGGTTTCCGGGAGAAAAAGAACGGGCGATGGGGCATGCGATCGCGAATACGTTTAAGTCGGTTGTCGGAAGTTCGGTGACAACGATCGCAGGCTTCGCGGCGTTGTGCGCCATGACGTTTACACTTGGAAGAGATCTCGGAATCGTAATGGCAAAAGGTGTTGTTATGGGAGTGCTCTGTTGTGTGACGCTGCTTCCTTCACTTGTTCTTGTATTTGACAAATGGATAGAAAAAACAACGCATAGACCACTGTTTTCTAATATGAATAAACCGTCAGAGTTTATTACGAAACATTATGCTGTCTGGATCGTTTTGTTCCTTGTCCTTTTGTTCCCTGCAATTTACGGAAACAACCATACGAAGATCTATTATAATATCGCTCAGTCTCTTCCGGGATCGCTTGACAGTAATGTGGCGAATGAAAAACTGGAAAAGGATTTTGAAATGGGAAACATGCATATGATCCTCATGGATAAAAATATGGATGGTGTGCAGAAACAGAAAATGCTCGATCAGGTTGATGAAGTTGACGGTGTAAAATGGACGATCAGCATGAACTCTTTGATAGGTCCGTCCGTGCCGGATTCGATGATCCCGGACGATATTAAGAGTATGTTGAAAAGCGATCACTATGAGCTGGCATTTATTTGTTCGGAATATGCATCTGCAACAGATCAGGTAAATACACAGATCGCACAGATCGACGATATTGTGAAATCATATGACGATGACGCTATGGTGATCGGGGAAGCGCCTTTGATGAAAGACCTTCAGGATGTAACGGATGTAGACCTTACAATGGTCAATGTTCTTTCGATGGCGGCGATCTTTCTGATCATTATGATCGTATTTAAGTCAATTTCCCTTCCGGTTATTCTTGTATCGGTTATCGAGTTTGCAATAGCGGTCAACATGGCGTTTCCATATTATATGGGAACGGAACTTCCGTTTGTGGCAAGTATTGTGATCGGAACGATTCAGCTTGGAGCGACTGTTGACTATGCGATCTTGATGACGAGCCGTTATCAGAAAGAACGCGGACGCGGAAGGTCGAAAAAAGAAGCGATCGCGATCGCTCATAAAACAAGCATGCCGTCAATTATCAGCAGCGGTTTAAGTTTCTTTGCGGCGACGTTCGGAGTGGCGTGCTACTCTAAAGTAGACATGATCGGTTCTATATGTACATTGTTGGCAAGGGGAGCGATCATCAGTATGATCGTAGTTATACTTGTACTTCCGGCGATGTTTATGATATTTGATAAAATTATCTGTAAGACATCGATTGGATTTCTCGGAGAAAAGGCGAAGAAAACGGCGCAATAAAAAGTAATGGAAACAAAAAGTAAAACTATGAATGTCGGGAAAGGATGTTGGCAGTTATGAATAAAAACAGAAGAATGAAACATGTAGTAGCGGCTTCACTGGCTTTCGGAGCGGCGGCGCTTACCGGATTCGGACAGATCGCTCCGGCAGCAGTATATGCGGCAGAGCAGACGGAAACTGTGAAAACAGAAAGTACAAAAAGCGGAGAACAGGCAGACGAAGGCCTGTTTAAAGAAGAAACGGTTTATGTCAATGCAGATGCAAACGGAGCGGTAAAACTTATAACAGTTTCGGATTGGCTGAAAAATGCGGGAACGACAGAAAGTTTAAAAGATGTCAGCGAACTTGACGGTATTAAAAATATTAAAGGAGAAGAAACCTTTTCGGAGTCGGGCGATAATCTGACGTGGGATACAAACGGCGCAGATATTTATTATCAGGGAACGACTGAAAAAGAACTTCCGGTTTCCGTGAAACTGACCTATTATCTGGATGGAAAGAAAATCAGTCCTTCAGAGCTGAAAGGAAAAAGCGGACATCTGAAGATCAAAATTGATTATACAAATAACACAAAGAAATCGGTGAATGTAAGCGGAAAATCCGAAGAACTAAGCAGTCCGTTTGTAATGATGACAGGAATGATACTTCCGAATGAGACGTTTAGCAATGTGGCGATCGACAACGGAAAAGTAGTGTCAGACGGGAATAGAAATATCGTACTTGGATTTGCTGTTCCGGGTATGAAAGAAAGTCTGGGAATGAATGATTTCTCGCAGTCGTCTTCGCAGGTATCGCTTCCTGAAAGTCTTGAGATAAGCGCGGACGTAACGGATTTTACGATGTCCTCTACTTATACGGTCGCATTGTCCGATATTTTGGAAGATTTGAATGTGAAAGAAATCGTTGATTACAGTTCTTTGCAAAGCGCTCTTGATGAGCTGGAAAATGCGGCGTTGGAACTGGTAAGCGGAACAGATACGTTGTCTTCCGGGGCGGCGCAGCTTTCTTCCGGCGCGGCAGAATTAGAAGACGGCATCAAGAAATATACAGATGGAACGGATACGTTGGCAAATGGAGTTGTATCTTATGTAAATGGGGAACAACAGTTAGCAGACGGCGCAAAAAGCCTTACGGAATTGAGCGCAGGCTTATCCCAGGTTCAGTCAGCAGTGAGTCAGCTTAGCGCAGCCACAGACGGAAGTTTGACAAGCGTGAATGAGAAAGATATTAAGGCAGGAGCGCAGAAATTGGCAGACGGAACGCAGCAGCTTGTACAGGTTCTCGGAACAGAGGCTGTTCAGGCTGTGATGCAGCAGGTGACAAGTATGATCGAGATGGGAAAGGCGCTCATTGAGGAAACGAAAGGGCTGGAAACAAGTCTGCAAAACGGAATCGTAACCCCGGTTCAGGATCTTGCGGCGCAGGCACAGGCAATTTCAGGAGAGCTTCAGAAAATTTCAGATTTGCAGACGAATCTTACAAATGCATGTACTGCCGTAAATACTGCGGTAAACGAAAATAATGCTGTTATTGATGCCGATAATGGACAGATTGCGGCGAATAACGAAAAGATTACGTCAGCTAAGACGAAAGCCATCTCAAGTTCACAGACGATTCAACAGGCGGTAGATTCCCTGACGGCGAAGAGAAATGAAATCGCACAAAATGATCCTCAGTCAGCGGCTCTTGCAGATCTTGATAATGCGATACAGGCGCTGAATGAAGCGAAAAACGCCGCGGCTGAAGTGACCGATATGCCGGAACTTTCTTCTATAGAAGGAAAACTAAATCCGGTGCAGGCGGATCTGTCAGGCGTGGATGTGCAGGCTGTTCAAAATGCAGTAGGAAAAATGAAAGTAGATCTGTTTACATTAAAACTTGCGGCTGCAGGAATGAATGCAAAACTTCCCGAAGTAGAAGAAAAATTAGACGCAATCCAGAAAGCGGGAGAAAACCTGCCTTTGGATCAACTGGGAGCGCTGACAGGTAAGATCGACGATCTAAATACGGGAATGCAGGGGCTTAACAGTGGAATCGGATCTTTGCATACGAATCTATCATCTTTAGATCAATCCCTTGCAGTATCAGTACCGAAAGCGGCTTCCGGAATCGCACAGCTAAACGGAGGATTTACACAATTAGGCAGCTTTAACAGTCAGCTTACGGCAGGAGCGGAGCAGTTAAAAGAAAACAGCAGCGTACTGAAAAACGGAGTGTCGGCTTTGAACAGCGGAGCGAAAACTTTGTCAGAAGGAGCTGTGACGCTGGCGGACGGAATGAAGACGTTTGATGCAGAAGGAACGAGTAAACTGAAAACAACGGTTGAAGGTGCGGTCGGAGAATTGATGAACCGGTTAGAAGCGCTGACATCTAAAGAGTGCAGCTATGATACGTTCAGCGGAAAAGACAGCGCGATGGACGGTAATGTAAAATTTGTAATCGAAACAGAAGCGATTGAATAAAAGCAGAAAAAATGCCTCCCCTGTCTGAGCCGCAGGAGAGGCATTTTTTATAAGGACAATTAAATAAACTTCTGTTCAGGAGCATCCACTTGGGAGTGGATGCTTCCATTTTTCCATCCAATAATTGACCTGCAGCATATAAGCAAGCATCTGAGGTCCTGCCATAAGCTGCCCATACCATGGTTTTCCGTAGTCGGAAGGCGTATCAAGGAAACGCAATACTTTCTTTTTATCAAGAAATGTTCGTATAGGAGCATTGGGGGAAGCGAGGACTTCTTTTAGTTGATCTGCGAGCAATGCTTCATAATGAGGATCATAAGTTTTTGGATAAGGACTTTTGCGTCTCCACAAGATCTCTTTTGGCAAGATGCCCTCTCCGGCATGGCGGAGCAGACCTTTTACAATTCCGTCCGGACATTTGATGTCCCACGGGATATTGAAAACGTATTCTACGATCCGATAATCGGCAAACGGTACGCGGGCTTCAAGTCCGCTGTACATACCGGCGCGGTCCATCCGATCAAGAAGAGTTGCCATAAACCAGCGGATATTCAGGTAGGCGATCTCACGCCGACGTTTTTCTTCGGGAGAATCATCAGGTAGAACCGGCGTTTCACGAATCGTCTGTTCATAGGCGTTAAGGGCATATTCTTCCATGTTCAGTTCGTGAATAAAATCGTCGTCTAACAATGCTTGCCGCGGCTGCATAGAAGGCGACCATGGAAACATATTCGTTTCAAATGAGCTTTTTTTATGAAACCAAGGGTAGCCTCCGAAAATTTCATCAGCACATTCGCCTGTAAGGACAACGCTGTTGAACTGTTTGACAAGTGAACAGAAATACAACATAGAGGACTCGACGTCGGCCATGCAGGGGAGATCCCGCGCGTCTACGGCTTTGTACAGATAATCCAGTTGATCCTGACTGCTGCATTCGAGGAAGTGATGGTTTGTTTCATATAATTCTGCCATCTGTTCGGCAAACGGACGATCCTGACTTGGCTGGAATGTATTGGATTTAAAATACGTTTTGTTTTCCGTGAAATCAAAAGAAAAAGTATTTAGTTTTTCCCCTGATTTTGCCAGATGTCCGGCGCAGACGGCAGTGACGAGGCTGCTGTCTATTCCGCCGGAAAGAAACGTGCAGATGGGAACGTCTGAAAGCATCTGCTTTTTGATGGAATCTGTGAGAAGCCATCTCGTTTTTTCGATTGTATCAGAAGGCGAATCAGTGTGGAGGCAGCTGCTAAGTTTCCAGTAAAACTGTCTTTTGAAAGAAGTGTGACTAATGGAAATGTGTTCGCCGGGGAGCACTTCAAGAATATTTTTAAATACACCTTTTCCGTATGTTTTTGCAGGACCTAAGGCGAATATTTCATTGAGGCTGTTCCGGTCAAGTTCGGGAACGATATCGGGATAGGCAAATAATCCCTTGATTTCGGAAGAAAAAATAGTAGTCTCGTCTTTTTTTGTATAAAAGAGAGGTTTGACACCGAGCCTGTCGCGGAACAGATGAAGCGTTTGACAAGATTCATCCCACAGCGCGATTGCAAAGATTCCGTTTAACTTTTTAATAAAAGATGGTCCGCAGCGCATAAATCCGGCAAGGATTACTTCTGTATCGCCGGACGTCAGAAACTGTTCACCTTCAGAAATCAATTCTGCTTTCAGTTCCGGGGCATTATATATTTCACCGTTATATGCAATGACACAACTGTGATCGCCTCTGACGCGTCTCATCGGCTGATGTCCGGTGACTAAGTCGATGATGTTCAGACGAACATGGGCAAGCCCGCATTGAGGGGAGAGAAACGTACCTTCATCATCCGGCCCACGGTGCTTTTGAACTTGATTCATCATTTCTAAAATGTGGTTTCTGTAGTTCTTTTCTTTTGTATAATCCGCAGATGGGTTAAAAAATCCGGCGATTCCGCACATAGAAAATTCTCCTTCTTCTATTTTTTGACAATATCGCGTATGACAGGCTGAAGCTGCCGGTTCTCAAGAGCGGCTTCCAAAGCCGGGATAAGCAGATCGGTATGGGCAGTCATTGAATTCGGCTTTTTTTCGGGATCATCCTGCCCGAACGGAACAAAGTAGATATTTTTCGTATTTAAAAGAAGTCCGATATTTTTCATATTCATACCGAGGGCGTCGTTTGTCGATAAAGATAAAAGAAGCGGTTTGTTGTTGCGTAAATGGGCTTTTGCCGCCATTAAAGCAGGTGTGTCGGTGATTCCGTTTGCCAGTTTGGCAAGCGTATTTCCGGTGCACGGAAGGATCACAAGTGCGTCGAAGAGGTTTTTCGGACCGATCGGCTCTGCTTCGGAAATAGTCATCATCGGTTTATTTCCCGTAATTTCTTCTGCACGCCTATAAAATGATTCGGCAGAACCGAAACGGGAGTCTGTGGATGCGGCTGCGGTTGAAAAGACTGTCTGGACAGAGCCACAGCAGTTTGAAAGTTTTTGCAGTTCCAGAAATGCTTTTTTGTAAGTGCAGAACGAGCCGGTAAAAGCGACTCCGATCTGCGTTTCTTTTAAGGACAAAGGGGATTCCTCCTTTCATTTTGCGCATGAATTATGAGAGATACAGTTTTGATTCGATAAATTGTTTTAAGTGACGGGCAGAAGATGCGGGAGCATATTTGCCGGGAAGTCCTAAGCAGTGCAGAGCAGATATGCCGAGACGCTGAGCCGCGTCATAATCGACCCCTCCGGGGGAAGAGGCAATATCAATAATAAGAGCAGAAAGATCTACGTTTTTTAAAGTCTCTTCATTTATAAATTGCGCCGGAACAGTATTAAAAATGAAGCGAAAATCTCCGGCGTGATCGGAAAGTGATTTTAAGGGGAAACTTTTGTCGGCAATAACTGACGCGCGGGCGGATTCTTCGGCGTTATCTGTAAAAACGGAAACGTTTGCGGATAATCCCTTTAAACGGTAAACAATAGAGTGACCGCATTTTCCGAATCCAAGTACTGCGCATCTGCTTTTGTGCAGATTGAAAGGACTGTGGAGGATCGCTTCGCAGATTGCGCCTTCTGCAGTCGAGATACTGTTGTAAACAGGAAGCGATATATCGTCTGCATAATCAAAAACAGCGACGTTATTTTCGGCGGCTTCTTTTTTAAAAGAAGGAGGGATGCCCCCGGCAAACAAAGACTGACCGGGCCGCAGAAGATGAAGCAGCGTCTGAATAGAGAAACGATAGATGCTATTTTCAACCGAAACATCCGCGCCGTTTTTAGTAAACGGAAAAGGGCAGATGACGGACCCGGAATGGATACAGGCTTCTTCGAGAGAAGGCGCTTCGCGTACTATGGAAACATGTTCGGAGACGGAGCTGCAGTTGTTCGGCTGAGAGGCCAAAGCGTAATGACAAAGAGAACGGCCCGATTCTGCTAACATTTCTGCAAGAAAAACCTGACGCGCATCACCGCCTAAAACAGAGAAATCATATGAAAATGAAGACATAAAAACACCGCTTAAGAAACATTTTTAATTACTATATGCGAGTGAGAAAAAGATGTGAGTATAAATAACCTTGCTTGTCGTATATTTTTTCGGAATATTCCCGGGATGTCGGCAGTGCTGTGTATATCAGCATCCTTTTTATAGCGGGGCAAAAAATGATAAAAGAGAGTGATATTAACTATATCACAAAACGAATAGAAAACAAATCACTTTTGTTATTGACATGAAATCAAATAAAGTAGAAGGGAAGGCAATAAGATGAGCAGAAAAAGGAATAAGGTAATGAAAAACAGCTCCGGTTGTCATGATATTAATAAAGTTATAAGATTTTTTCTTATTCCTTTTAAAAAATATGCGTTATCATGTTAATATTAGGAGAGAGTAGGAGAGGTGATTGATAATGTACAATATATTAGTATGTGACGATGACAAAGAAATAGTGGAAGCAATCGAAATTTATCTGACGCAGGAAGGATATCGTATACTGAAGGCGTATGACGGTACGGAAGCTCTTGAAATGCTTGAAAGAGAAGAGGTTCATCTGCTTCTTCTTGATGTGATGATGCCGAAACTTGACGGGATTCGGGCAACTTTGAAAATACGAGAGAAAAACAGTATTCCCATCATTATCCTTTCCGCAAAATCGGAAGATGCGGATAAGATACTCGGACTTAATGTAGGAGCGGACGATTATGTTACAAAGCCGTTTAGTCCTTTGGAACTTGTTGCGCGAGTGAAATCTCAGCTTCGCAGGTATACGCAGCTTGGCGGCACGGCTCAGAATGAAAATGATAAAATATATTCTGTCGGCGGCCTTAGGATTAATGACGATCTGAAAGAAGTGACAGTAGATGGGGAGTTAGTAAGATTGACTCCGATCGAATATAATATCCTCCTTCTTCTTATGAAGAATCAGGGGCGCGTTTTTTCGATCAATCAGATATATGAAATGATCTGGAATGAGGAAGCTATCGGGGCTGACAATACGGTTGCCGTTCATATACGGCATATAAGGGAGAAGATTGAGATTAATCCAAAAGAGCCGCGGTATTTGAAAGTTGTCTGGGGAGTCGGATATAAGATTGAGAAGGTGCAGTAGATAAGAAAAACAGGTAAAGAGAGGAATGTGAATGAAAGGATGGTACAGAAGGACTGCGATGAAAGCGGTCGTCCTGATCGTAGGCGTGTTAACCGGAGCGATGTTTTTCACATCTCTTATAGTAACAACGCGGCTGACCGGAACGCTGAATCCGGCAGAGACGGTAAAGTTAATAGGAGAGCCATATGAAGAATCTTCGGATTTTAGCAATACAGTAGAAAGCTATATGCTTCAGGTGCTTGAACAGTTTCAGTTAAAAACGCTGTTTGAGTCAGACGGAGCATACAATCCGGATAAAGTGATCGACGTAATGTCTTATTTTGGAGCGTCGGGAGCAGACGCTGAAAATCATTCCGGACTGGTATACAGACTGTCGGATCTGATAGAGTGGAGCAAGGCATACAGTGTAGAATCAGGCGGTGTATATGATAAAAACGCAGTAATCGTCTGCAAACAGCCAAGCGGAAAATACTATTATTACTATACGGAAGAGTTTCTGAATCAGCTTGAAACAGGAGAACTTCAACTCGTATTAGAAGATGATAGAATGGATGTTGAGTCATTTTTAAATGACTTAAGCAACGGAACGCTTACCTCATCCGGAGTGAGTGATAAAATAAGCATATATGATGCAGAAGGCAGTAAATTGTATACAGACTGTTGGAATTACGGGGATTCAGTCCGTGAGAATTATGCGCCCTTAGGAGCGGCTAATCTTCTCCAAGTTGTAAATGAACGCCCGGAGTTAAACGGAAAGCTTATGGTTATTTATGATCATCTGGCATCTGTTCTTACGAGTATAAATGATAAATACAGCCGATATAAGAGCGGGTGGGAACACCTGGAAGAGGGAAACACAAACTTTACTTATTTATATATAGATCAGGATACAAAAAAAGTTACGACAAATAAAAGCGAATATGCAAATCTTATGGCAAAAGGCGAGTCGGGAATAAAAACGAACATTGAAGAATGCATAGCGGACATGAAATCAGGAAAAAATGTGAAATACATTTTTGTTTATCCGAAATTAAAAGATTTTGAAACAAATATGGATATATTACCGACAAATGAATGGGATATGGTGCGCTCTTATGATACCGACAAGACGTATGACAGTATTTTTGCGGTGGCAGTTGATACTTCTTATCCGGTCAAAGATATGTTCTATGAAAGAGACCGGATTTATGAAAAAAATATCCCGCTGCTAAGAGGCGGGTTCGTGATCTTGTGTCTTAGCGGAATTTTGTTCCTTATCAGTTTTGTCATGTCAGGGTTGATGGCAGGAAGAAAAGATGGAGATAACGAAGTTCATTTAACAGGCTTTGACAGATGGAAAACAGAGATCGCGGCAGTTGCCGTGATCGGAGTATGGGCAGTAGGAACGGCAGTTATCGTAGGCATGGGAATGATCGACAGCGATAATGTCTACAATATGGTAGAAACTCTTGACTATTATGGAGCGCGCTATATGAGCGATATGCCGGAAGTTTATTCTATGCTGTTTGTTCAGAAAGTAAGTTTTTTAGAGATAGCGGGTGCATTTTTATATGGAGCGTTTACGTTTATCTGCTTTTTCGCGGGTTATATGAGTCTTATCCGCAGAATGAAAGCGAAGAGTTTGTGGAATGGAAGTCTGCTTTGTATGATTCTTTCTTTTTGCAAAAGAATAGTCGATTCGAGTAATGACGTTTGGCGGACCGTTCTTTGGATCAGTGCATTTTTAGTCATCCACTGGATTACGTTTTTTGTCAGAAATGTACCGATGGCGCTGGCAGCTCTGGCAGCAGACGGAGTGACGTTTTGGATTGTCGTGGGAAGTATGCTTGCAAAAGTCAGGATCAAGAAAGGGATCGAACAGATCGCATCAGGCAATCTTGAGTATCGGATCGAACTAAAAGGACTGCGGGGAACGGAACGCAATATCGCCGAGAATGTCAATGATATCGGAAGCGGTCTGAACCGCGCGATTGATGAGGCGATGCGAAACGAACGTTTGAAAACGGATTTGATCACAAATGTATCGCATGACATCAAGACTCCGCTTACATCAATTATAAATTATGTGGATATTTTGAAGCGGTCTGATATTGCCGATGAAAAGATACTAGGGTATCTTGATATTCTTGAAGTAAAAGCGCAGAGACTTAAGACGCTGACAGAAGACGTTGTGGAAGCGTCGAAAGTAAGCAGCGGAAATATTACGTTAGAATATATGGATATTGATTTCCGTGAGATGGTACAGCAGACGGAAGGGGAAATGGCAGAAAAATTTGCCGCGCGAAACCTGTCGGTTGTATTGAACCTTCCGGAAGAAGCGGCGGTGATACATGTAGACGGACGCCGTATGTGGAGGGTGCTTGAAAATATCTTCGGCAATGCGGCAAAATATGCAATGCCGGGGACGAGAGTTTATGCAGATCTTTCGGTATCGGAGTCGGAAGTTAAGTTTTCTTTGAAAAATGTATCCGAGCAGCAGTTGAATATTTCGGCAGATGAGTTGACAGAGCGATTCATCAGAGGAGATATTTCCCGGAGTACGGAAGGAAGCGGACTCGGTCTTTCAATCGCCAAAAGTCTGACTGAAATGCAAGGAGGAGTTTTCGAGTTGTATCTTGACGGAGATCTGTTCAAAGTAGACATCAGATTTCCAAGGATAAAGCCGATGTAAAATATATATTGATTGGATTCGCCCCTTCCCTTTTTAAGGTAGGTTTTTCACCTTAGGGAAGGGGATTGTGTATCCTTTTTCTTACGAAGAAATAGCAGATTACCTGCAGTATGATCGTGATAAGCCATGATGCGGGATAAGAGATAAACAAAACATCCAATGATCTGTGGCGAGGGAAGATCATGAAGATCCAGACAATCCTCGTTCCGACTGTTCCGATGATAGAAAGAAGCATCGGAATTGCAGAATATCCCATTCCGCGCAACGCGCCGGGAAAGAGGTCCATCAGTCCGCACATAAAATAAGTTACGGTAGTATACAAAAGTATTTCCATTCCGCATTGAATGACTTTCGGATCTGAAGTATAGATTTTTAACAGTTCCGGTCCGAAGAGATATGAACCTCCGCCTAAGATTAATGAAACGACAACGGACAGCAGAATACAGTTCCGAAGAACTTTGTCCATTCGTTTCCATTTTCCCGCGCCGTAGTTCTGGCTTGTAAAACTCATACATGCCTGTGTGATCGAGTTGGCTGCGGCGTACAGAAATCCGAAGATATTATTTGCAGCTGTATAGCCCGCCATTGCGATAGAACCAAAAGAGTTTACCGAAGATTGAAGAAGTACGTTTGAGAAGTTGATAACCGTACTTTGTATGCCTGCGGGAATACCTACCTGAAAAATTTGTTTTAAATAGATCCACTTGATTGTCATTGCGGAAAATCGAAGTTGATAGCTTCCGTCCGAGCGATATAGACAGCGAAGGACAAGGAGACAGGAGATCATCTGTGCGATCACTGTGGCGATTGCAACTCCCGCGACTCCGAGGTGTAATACGATCACGAGGAAGAGGTTTAAAGCTGCGTTTACGATTCCCGCGATGATAAGGAAAAATAAAGGCCGTTTTGTATCTCCGACGGCACGCAGGATTGCCGCTCCGTAATTATAGAGCATAAAGAAGGGCATTCCGGCGAAATAAATCCGCATATAAAGGGCGGACTGGCCGATGACGTCTGAAGGAGTGTCCATAAGCAGCAGGGCTGCTTTTGAAAAGAAAAGTCCGACAAAGACCATGACGATTCCGCTGATCAAAGCGAAAGTAACTGCGGTATGTACTGTTTCAGACATCTGCTTTTCCTGTTTTGTCGCATAGAAACGGGCAGCCAGTACGTTCGCTCCGAGGGAAACTCCGATAAAAAGATTCGTAAATACATTGATTAGCGCTGTCGTAGAGCCGACTGCCGCCAGAGCGCGGCTTCCTGAAAATCTTCCGACAACGACGATATCTACTGCATTGAAAAGAAGCTGGAGAATACTGGAGAGCATGAGCGGAATGGAAAATGAAATCAGTTTGTCTAAAACAGTTCCATTGCACATGTCTATTTCATATTTGTTCTTTTTCGATTTTGAAGCTGTCATTTTAAATCCCCTCTTTATAAAGTATAAGCTTTGTTAAAAAACTATTACGGTTTCATTACAGATTATATTATGAATAGAAAACGGGAAATTTTCAAGATGAAGTTTTTAATAACTTTTCGAGAAATTTTCATGAGTAAAACAATGGAATTAGCCACGATAAGCACGCAGCGCGGTTTTACGAATGGCGCGGGCTGAAGTGTTATTTTGTAAATGCATTTGTAAAAGAGAGGTATTTATCCAACCTTTACATTATTTGGTATGTATGCTATCCTTTTTAAAGACAAAACCAACTGAAGATTCAGAGGAGATATTTCTTCGGATCACAGGGGGATAAAGGAGAGAAAACTATGTCAGAGAAACAGAAATATTATATTACGACGGCGATTGCCTATACTTCCGGCAAGCCGCATATCGGAAACACATATGAGATCGTTTTGGCAGATGCGATTGCCCGTTATAAGAGAAGTCAGGGGTATGATGTATTTTTTCAGACAGGAACAGATGAGCATGGTCAGAAGATCGAACTGAAAGCAGAAGAAGCGGGCGTTACACCGAAAGAATTTGTAGACGGTGTTTCCGCTGAGATCAAGAAGATATGGGATCTGATGGATACGTCCTATGACAAATTCATTCGTACGACAGACGAAGACCATGAGAAGCAGGTACAGAAGATTTTCAAAAAGCTGTATGATCAGGGCGATATTTATAAAGGTCATTACGAAGGAATGTACTGTACGCCGTGCGAGTCTTTCTTTACAGAGTCACAGCTCGTAGACGGAAAATGTCCTGACTGCGGAAGAGAAGTGCAACCGGCGAAAGAAGAAGCGTATTTCTTCAAAATGAGTAAGTATGCAGACCGACTGATCGAGCATATTAATACACATCCTGAATTTATTCAGCCTGTTTCCAGAAAAAATGAGATGATGAACAACTTCCTTCTTCCGGGACTTCAGGATCTGTGCGTATCCAGAACTTCGTTTAAGTGGGGAATTCCGGTTGATTTTGACGATAAGCATGTCGTTTATGTATGGCTTGACGCGCTGACAAACTATATCACGGGAATCGGTTATGATGCAGACGGAGACAGCACGGAACAGTATGCAAAATTGTGGCCGGCTGACCTGCATTTGATCGGAAAAGACATTATCCGTTTCCATACGATCTACTGGCCGATCTTTTTAATGGCGCTTGGGCTTCCGCTTCCGAAGCAAGTATTCGGTCATCCGTGGCTTCTTCAGGGAGACGGGAAGATGAGCAAATCAAAAGGAAATGTTCTTTATGCAGACGAGCTTGTTGATTTCTTCGGGGTAGATGCAGTACGTTATTTCGTTCTTCATGAGATGCCGTTTGAAAATGACGGAGTGATCACATGGGAGCTTATGGTAGAACGTTTAAATTCCGATCTTGCCAATACATTAGGAAACCTTGTAAACCGTACAGTTTCTATGACAAATAAATACTTTGGCGGCGTTGTTTCCGATAAAGGAGCGGCGGAGGATGTCGATGCAGATCTGAAAGCGGTGATCGACAATACACCGAAAGCGGTTGATGCGAAAATGGACGGGCTGCGTGTGGCGGATGCGATCACAGAGATCTTTAATCTGTTCAAACGCTGCAACAAATATATCGATGAAACGATGCCGTGGGCGTTGGCAAAAGATGAAGAAAAGAAAGATCGTCTGGAAACAGTTCTTTGGAATCTGATCCAGGGAATCTCAGCAGGAGCGCGCCTTCTTGAATCCTTCATGCCGTCTACAAGCAAAAAGATTCTGGATCAGCTCGGAGACGGGCATGTGACGGAGAAACCGGAGATTCTTTTCCAAAGACTGGATCTGGAAGAAGTAATGAAAAAAGTAGAAGAACTTCATCCTCATATAGAAGAAGCAGAGGAAGAGGAAGATGTGATCGATATCGAGGCAAAGCCGGAGATTACGTTTGAACAGTTTGGAGCGATGCAGTTCCAAGTAGGAGAGATCATCGCTTGTGAGGCAGTGAAAAAATCAAAAAAACTCCTTTGTTCTCAGGTAAAGGTAGGAAGTCAGGTGAAACAGATCGTTTCAGGTATTAAAGCACATTATACACCGGAAGAGATGGTAGGGAAAAAAGTGATGGTACTTGTGAACCTGAAGCCTGCAAAGCTGGCGGGAGTACTCAGTGAAGGCATGCTTCTTTGTGCAGAAGATGCAGAAGGCAATCTGGCGCTTATGACTCCTGAGAAAGCAATGCCTGCGGGAGCGGAGATCTGCTAATAAGAATAGAGAAGAATAGATAAGATTAGATAAGATTAGATAAGATCAGAGAAACATAGAGAAAAAATATCTGTTGGCTGAACACAGACAGTTCATCCCGCAGATATTTTTTTATTCTATAGAAAATTTTGAGTTCTTATGGGATAACATCTTTCGGGAAGATATTGAAGTGGGATTGTCACTTTGTTCTTACAGAGAAAAGTTAAAAAATTTTGTTGTTTTTAATGCAACAAAATGCTTATCAAGGTACTCTTATATATGAAAGCATATTTAAGTCAGTGCGAAAGAGATGAAAGGAGGGAGCTTATGTCCGCAGGAATAGTGGATATACAGCGTCAGCTTATTAAAAAAGCGAAGTTGGGAGATACGAAAGCCTTTTCGCAGTTGTATGCTGAGATTTATAAAGATCTGTATCGGTTTGCGCTTTATATGACGAAACATACGCAGGATGCAGAAGATGCGGTCAGTGAGGCAGTGATATCTGCATATGAAAATATATCCGGACTAAAGAAAGAAAATTCTTTCAAGAGTTGGATGTTTACGATTCTAAATAATGAGTGTAAAAAGATATTACGGAAAAACGGTAATACGTCGAATCAAGTGAGTGAAGAGGATGCCAAAAACCTCGGAGCAGAGGAAATAGATTTTGCACAGCGCCATGATGTAAAGAAGGCGTTTGAATCATTAGAGGAAGAGGAGCAGACGATAGTTGCATTTTCCGTATTCGGAGGATACAGAAGCGAAGAAATAGCCGAGATGCTGGGGAAGAACCCGGGAACGGTCCGATCAAGGAAGAGCCGTGCTTTCGGCAAGATGCGTGAAATGCTGGACTGAATGGCAGGCGTTTTGAAGATGGAGAAAATAGAAGATAATAAGAAGAAAAAATAACAAAAACCATCAAAATAACGAAAGGAGATTATCTATGTCAGAGAATAAAAAAGAAACGAAAAATCAGGATATGATTGAGAAAGAAATGAAAGAGAAGATGAAGCAAACTGTTGAAGATGAAAAGATCCCCGGTTCGCTTGAGCCGGAAGCGGTTGAAAAGATGTTGGAGACGAGAAAGAAGAAAAAGTCGAATAATCGCCGTTGGAAATATGCCTCAGTGGCAGCAGCGGCTTGCGTTTGTCTTGTAGTGGGAGCAGTCGGATATACGAATATGAACGCAGGAAAAAATGAACGGCCGGGAACGGTAACAGAAGGCAGATCAGAAGAAGATCAGGGAAAAATCGCACTGGCAAAAAATTATGATGAAATTAAAAAATATTTGAAAGAAAATGAGAAAAGGGCGAAAGGGCAGAACGGATTCGGCAGAGCAGACGCGGCCTATATGACGGACGGGGCCATGGCGGAATCTTCTGTAGCCGAATCGACAAAAGATATGGCAGGTGCCGATTATTCTGATACAAATATCAGACAAGAGGGAGTCGGCGAAGCGGACACTGTTAAGACTGACGGGAAGAATCTTTACATTCTAAATGATCAGACAGTAGAGATTGTAGATGTATCTCAAGCAGAGATGAAAGATCTGGCAAGTATCGAGATAGATGAAAATTGTTTTATAAGAGAGGTTTTTGTTTCCGATGGGCGGCTTGTGATATTGTATACCGAATCAAAATGTGAAGAAGGAAAGAAAGCAGAAGACGGAATTTATAAAGATTATACATGCGCGGCAGTTTATGATGTGACCGATCCGGCGAATCCGAGAGAAGCAGGAGTGATTTCTCAGAGCGGGCAGTATCATACAATGCGCGTGAAAGACGGATATGTTTATTTAGTCAGCAATTTTTACACATATTATGATTCGTCGGTATCAAACGAAAGCGATTATATCCCGCAGATCCAGGGAAGTCTGCTCCGCGCGGAAGATATATATATGCCGCAGGGAACGACCGGAAGTCAGCACACGGTTATTTCTGCATTTGCGCTTTCCGACCCGACTGAGAAATTACAGACAAAGGCGATTTTCGGAAACGCGGGAATGTGTTATGTGAGCGAAAATAATATTTATATAACAGAGGAGTATTACGGAAAAAGCGAGACAGAGAATATCCAGACTTCGATCCGTAAGATCGCTTATGATAAGGGAACTTTAGATGCGGTAGGACAGACAAAGATCGACGGCGTTTTGAATGATTCCTTTAGTATCGATGAATATAACGGATATTTGCGAATTGCAGCGACAGTGATTCCCAGTGATTATAACAACCGGATCATGCCTGTTCCGTATGTGGAAGAAGGCGGATCGGATGTTATAGTTGAAGATGAAGTGGCAGTGGATAATGCATCTATAGAAACAAATGCGTTATATGTGTTGGATGAAAATCTGGAAATGACCGGAAGTATTCAGAATCTGGCGAAAGAGGAAACAATCCATTCAGCGAGATTTATGGGCGATATCGGATATTTTGTGACATTTAAGCAGATCGATCCGCTGTTTTCCGTGGACCTTTCAGATCCGTCAAATCCAAAGATCATCGGAGAATTGAAGATACCGGGATTTTCAGATTATCTGCATCCGTATGGCGATGGAAAACTGCTTGGAATCGGATTGAGCGTAGATGAAGAGGGCATGACGACAGAAGGTGTGAAGCTGTCTATGTTTGACATAAGTGATCCGGCAAATGTAAAGGAGATGTCAACCTATGTTTTAGAGAATGTGCTTAGCACAGACGCAGGATATAATTATAAGGCGGTATTTGCCGATGCAGAAAAGAATCTGTTTGGATTTATGGCGTACGGAGATTCGATCGAATATAAAATGTTTACTTACGATGAAGCGGAAGGTTTTAAAGAAGTATTTTCAAAAGATATTGTTAATTACGGAAATGTCCGAGGATTGTATATCGGAGAAACATTTTATCTTGTAGCCGGAAATACAGTCGAATCATTTACGTTAAACGGATTTGAAAAAATAGACGATCTTGTCCTGTAATAGACGATTGGCAGATGGAATGAATTTCCAAAGAAAATTCAGAATCCGTAACGGAACTTAGATAAAAATTTTGGGGAAAAGGCGCTGATATCATATTGACGTATCGGCGTCTTTTTTGAAGCCTTAAAAGCGAAGCGAAAATTAAACAAAATGAAAGAAAATCAAATCCCTTGCCGTAACGAAGAAGTATGAAAGAGTCATTTTTATACGACAGCTTAACTGATATTGTAAATATAACAAAAGCGGAATAAATATAAAAATTATAAATCAGTCTGTCGAAAGGGGAAGAAGATATGAAAGGATATAATACGGAAAAGGGTTATATGGGGTATGTAGAAGGAACGTGGATGCTTTTTAGCTGCGAAGCGGATTATTATGAATTCATAGAGTGAAAAGCCGTGAAGTGAGAAGTCAGAGATGGTTTCCGTAGTGGAAAACGCAGAAATATGATATTATATCATTATGACTAAAGTACGGGAGCGTTGTATTATGCCGAAGGGAGCAAATCAAAAGTTTAAGCTGTACCGTCTCGCACAGATCATGTGTGAAAAGACGGATGAAACACATTATCTGACAATGCCGGAGATTCAAAAAGAGTTGGAAAAGTATGATATTATCGCAGAGAGAAGAAGTCTGTATGAATCGTTGAAAGATTTAGAAGAATTCGGCATTGAAGTAGAAGGTGAGCGCAGCGGGAGAGGATACCGCTATCATGTGATAGGCAGACAATTTGAACTGGCTGAACTGAAACTTCTTGTTGATGCGATACAGTCGTCAAAATTTATTACAGAGAAGATGACGAACCGGTTGATAGGAAAACTGGAAACTCTTGTCAGTCAGCATGATGCGGCGGATCTTCGGCGGCAGGTGTTTGTTTCAGGGCGGATTAAGACGATGAATGAAACTGTTTATTACAGCGTCGATACGATTTATAATGCAATTTCACAAAACAAAAAAATTAAATTTCAATATTATCAGTGGAATGTGAAAAAAGAACCGGAGCTTCGTCACGGAGGAGCGTATTACCATATCAGCCCGTGGGGGCTGCTATGGGATCATGAGAATTATTATCTGATCGGATATGATTCCCGGGCAGAGCAGATCCGGCATTACAGAGTCGATAAAATGCTTCATATTTTGCTGTCGGAAGAGATACGGGAGGGAAAGGAGGAGTTTCAAAAGATCGACATGGCGTCGTATTCAAAAAAGAGTTTTGGCATGTTCGGGGGAAAAGAACAGTCGGTAAAACTTCTTGTTGAAAATTCGCTGGCAGGTGTTATTGTAGATCGTTTCGGGAAAGATGTGATGATGATTCCGGCGGATGCCGATCATTTCACTGTGAGTGTAGACGTTCAGGTAAGCAGTCAGTTCATAAGCTGGGTATTTGCGCTTGGCAGTCAGGCAAAAATTGTCAGCCCGAAGAATGTTGTAAATCAGGTGCGCAAGGAGATTGAGAAACTTGCGGAGCAGTATGCGCTTCCTATAGAAAACAGAAGGGAGAATTGAAACATGGATGAGAAACTAAAACCTTTATTTACTCCGTGGCGTATCGGAAACTGCGAGATAAAAAACCGTATCGTATTGACTTCTATGGGAGGAACCGATCTGTTCGGATGGATGGAGAAAAACCATTTTGACAAAATGGGTGCGCGATTTCTTAGGGAGGCTGCAAAAAACAATGCGGGTCTTGTCCTTCCGGGGTGTCAGCCGGTATATAATCCTATGTTTGGACAATGGCTGTACAAGAATAAAAAGATGTATGAAGATCTGAAAGAGTGGATGCCGGAGTTTCATAAAACAGGAGCCAAACTTTTTGTTCAGTTGACAGCGGGTTTCGGCCGGTCGTTTACGATCAGCGAGATGATGGAAAAATTATATACGAATAAGGCGCTGCGCGTTTTATCAAAGCCGTTTATGGATCTGGATAAGATTACTGCGACGGCAAGCCCGTCTCCGAACCGCTGGTCGGATAAAGTTCCTTCAAGAGAGATGACAAGAGAAGAAATTCATGAGTTTGTGGAAGCGTTTGCAAAGTCGGCGAAACTTTTGCAGGATGCGGGAGTTGACGGAGTGGAAATACATGCGGTACATGAAGGATATCTTCTTGATCAGTTTACATTAAAATATGTAAATCATAGAACAGATGAATATGGAGGATCTTTTGAAAACAGATATCGCTTTGCTGTAGAGATCGTGCAGGCGATTAAAAAAGTATGTGGTGAAGATTTTCCTGTATCGCTAAGGTACAGTGTTCTTTCCAAGACAAAAGGATTCAGAAAAGGCGCTCTTCCGGGAGAGCAGTTTACGGAAGTCGGAAGAGATATGGAAGAATCTGAAAAAGCGGTGAAATATTTGCAAGATGCAGGTTATGACATGCTCAACTGCGATAATGGTACATATGATGCGTGGTATTGGGCGCATCCGCCTGTTTATATGCCGGAAAATTGTAATCTGGAAGATGTAGAACATATTAAACAGTTTGTTCGGATTCCGGTTGTATGTGCGGGGAGAATGAACCCGAAAACAGCGGCAGAATCGATCGCCGCAGGAAGATTGGACGGAGCGGGATTCGCGAGGCAGTTTTTGGCAGATCAGGAATGGGTCACAAAGATGATGGAAGATCGGGAAGAAGAGATTCGGCCTTGTATTTTATGCCATAACGGATGTTTTAATATGTGCCACTATAAAGGAGTGCCAAACGATCAGGAATTAAGTGACAGCCTGCATTTGTCAAGGTGTGCGGTTAATGCGGAAACGATGCAGTGGGATCGGCATTTTATAGAGAAAACAAAGAATCCAAGAAGAGTCTATATTATCGGCGGAGGAATCGGAGGGATGGAAGCTGCCAGAGTGTTAAAGCTTCGTGGGCATGATCCGGTTATTTATGAGAAGAACAACGTTCTTGGCGGCACGTTCATCCCGGCAAGTGCAGAATCTTATAAGGGGAAATTAAGAGAACTTTTGGCATGGTACAGAAGACAAATGAAAGAACTGGATGTGGAGGTTCATTTAGGTAAGGAGATTGACAGCGTTGAAAAGTTCGGCGATGCTCCGGTAATAATTGCAACCGGTTCTGTTCCGCGCGTGATGAAAAATATTCCGGGACATGAACGGATGATTGAGGCATGCGACTATCTGAACGGAAGGGATGTAGGAGAAAGAGTTGTAGTGATCGGAGGAGGCCTTACGGGAAGCGAGATTGCCTATGAGCTTGCGCTTCAGGGAAAGAGACCGGTTATTGTTGAGATGAAAAATGATCTTGTGGCGCAGAAAGGAGTTTGCCTTGCCAATAGTTCCTATTTGAGGGAATGGTTTGAGCTGCACGAAGTTCCGGTATATCTCGAAACAAAGTTAAAAGAAGTAAAAGAACATTCGGTGATCTGTACAGATAAAACCGGAAAAGAGATAGAGATTCCTTGTGACTCTGTGATCGGATCAGTCGGTTACCTGCCTAATCCGCTGGAAAGAAAAGGAAAGAATATTTACCTGGTCGGCGATTGTGAACAGGTTGGAAATTTACGGAGCGTGGTGTGGGGCGCTTACGAGACTGCGATGAAGATTTGCTGATATGACGATGCAGAATGATTGATAGAACAAGAATAGTGAGATATTAGAAAATGCAGCTTTCTCTTGTGAGGGTAAAGCTGCATTTTAATCTGAAAATAGATTTGTTTAAGCGAACAACTGTAAAATAATCTGAATGATCCAAAACAGACAATACAGAATCATTCCGACATTTAAGATGATCGTTGAGAAACGTTTTCCTTTCGGAATTGTGATCTCTCCGGGGGCACATTTGAATTTCTTAAAGTTGATCGCCCAAAATATGATGCCTGTAATGACAAGACCGAAAAGAAGCAGCATGTAAAAACAAATCAAAAGAAACTGAACCGGATGCTGCATAACGAGTCCGACGATGGCTGACGGGTTATTTTCCGCTAACAGAGAAAGCTGATTGAAAAATGTTGATTTCATTAAAAGCAGTCCCGGAATCGAGCCTAAAAAGTTGACTGTCATATGCAGGGCAACCGTGTAGATCAAGCGCCCGGTTTTTACATAAATGAATCCCCAGAACACACCGAGTGTAAATGCGTATACAAATTGATTAAAATTACCGTGGAATAACGCAAACATCAATCCTGACAGAAGGATAGCCGTTGCCTGTCCGTACTGTACTGTCCGGTCGATGATGAGTTTTCGGAAAACATATTCTTCGACGATGGGAGCGCAGATCACCATAAGGAAAAATGCTGTGAGCGGAGACAGTCCGGTAAGAATGTCCTGGATCGGGTTGTCTACGAGATCTCCTTTTAGTGTTCCGAAGATAGCTGTCGTAAATGTGCCTATTACATTCGTAACATACATAAGCGCATAGCACATAAAAAAGGCGATAATCCATTGCCCTGCCGTCATTTTCTTCTTGTGGATGACCATGCCGGGGATCGTGCGTACGATGATGACCAAAAGCGGCATTGCAATAAGATACATCGAAAGCGATGAGATGATCAGGGAAATATTCGGATTCACCATAAGCTGGGGTGCGATCAACTGAATCAATGTAATGACAGAAATCTGCACTCCCGAAATTATGATCGCTCCACAGAAATAAAAAAGTCCGATCTTGGAAAAATGACTCTTGTGTTTTTTTAACGGATCGGTCGGAGCCGGGATGATAAGTTCAGTGTTTTCCATATGAAATAACCTCCTCTTGCGTAAGATTAAAAATCAATAAAAAATTTTACGTCTATTATCCCATTTTGCGAAGCAAAAATCAATAAAAACAGAACTTATATTTGCAGCCGGTGAGATGCTAAGGCAGCAAGGTGTTAATTTTAGAAATCGATGTTATAAGGAATATTTTCAAAATATGAAGAGGTAAAAATTATTTGCGACCGAAAAAGGAGGGGGTAAATAAAGTTTGCTGGACTTTGCAGAGTGGAGAGATAAAATAAAATAAAAAGGAGGTAAGCGGTATGAAAATAGGAGAAACAATTTTAAAATTACGAGAAGAAAAAAAGATGTCTCAAGAAGAGTTTGCACAATATTATCATGTGACGAGGCAAACTATTTCAAACTGGGAAAAGGAAAAGAATTATCCGGATTTACAAACATTAGTAAAGATTAGTGACGAATCAGGAGTTCCGTTGGATTCTATGCTTAAGGATAACTTCTCTATGGTACAAGAAATCGATAAAAAAGTAAGACACTTAAAAATATTTAAAATCGGAACAATAGTAGTATTGGCGATAGTTATTTTAGTTTCAGCTTATATAGGAATTCAAAACGGCAAGCAGGACCATCTTGTGCGGACATATGAAGATAAGTTGGAGGAACTTGGATTTGAGCAAGAAGGTAATAATTATTGCCTCACAGATTCCGATTTTAAGTATGATATTTATATGTTTGACAGACCTTCTATATGGAAATGGAATCAGGAAATGAGTGACAGAGAGAAATTTATCGTAGCCACACTTCTCGTAAAGAATAGCGATTTGGAAGAAAATCCGGGTATTACAATTCGGAAAACAGGCGATTTTATAACACTTTATATTTCAAGAGAAAACCATTTGGCAGACGACGGTTCTACAAAACCAAAAGAGTATAGTCTTGATAGAAACGGTCAGATAAAACATAAAGAAAAAATGGAAGCAGATGATTATGAAGTATATGCTAAACTGAAAGAGGAGATAGAGAATGGAGTGAAAAAACTCAATGAAATGTATTCAAACATTTATGAATAAAAATATTTGTATAATGATTGCAAGGTCGAATAATAGGGTGTTGAATGCTTGACACCCTTCTTTTGATTAAGAATGAAATACCGTATCCAGAAGCTGATCTATCGAGATCAGGTACAGAGTGGAGTGATCAAAAGAATCTATAATCTACTGATCACACAGCCAAAAGTTCACCGAGAGGCATATGAACTAAATAAACAGCCTGTGCGGTGGATCAATTTCAAAAATGGATATTATGATCCGGTTACGGGTGAAATGCTGGAACACAATCCTGATTATCTGACAATCAATCAGATTCCGTTTCCCTATTATCCAGAGGATTGTGAGCAGGTGTTACAAGGTGGAGAAAATATCAAAAAGTATCTGGCATCGTCTCTTTCAAATAAAGAAGAACAGCAGACATTCTGGGAGTATTTTGGATACTGCATGAACATAAACGATTCTATGCGACTGGAATGTATGGAAAGCTGTTAAATGCCTGTGCGGATATTCCCTGCAAAGCAATGGAGAACACAGATGTATTAAAGAAAGCAGTCGGTGAGGACACACTGATTTATGAGAAAAAAGGACAGGATGCAATTCATTTCCACTCTTATGCGAAGCTGCTTTTTTCTACCAATGAAATGCCACAGAATCTTGAGAATAAGTCAGATGCTTTTTACCGTAGACTACTGATTCTTGATATGAACCGGGTAGTAAAAAGTGGTGAAAAAGATTTGCACTTAAAGGAAAAGGTACAGGCAGAATCCGATTATGCAATTCATATGGCGATGATTGCATTGAAAAATCTGTACGAGCAACGACGACTTGAGGAACAGAAACGGTTTGAAGAGCAGGAGAGAGCAAGAGCAGCTCGAAGAAGAAATAAAAGACGTTCAGGACCAGAATTCTAAACTGCAGATACAGGTGAATAAATCATCTGTGCAAGCTGTGGATGAGGCATATAAAAAACAAAAAGAAGCAGAAAAACAATTACGGTCATTAAAGTATCAGGCGGAACAGAACAGAAAGATAGCTGAGAAGGAAGTGCAAAAACTGAAAAAAGAATAAAATTGCAATCAGAGAAAATAAACGAGATAAAATTTTTCTGTGGTATCGGATATATAGTGGCACTTGTATTTTCTGCTTGTCTTATTAAGATGTGCTTTTTGTGATTTTAGATGCGATATTTCAGAATTGAATTACGACTTTTGATAGATTAGATTGTCTGAAACGCATTTTTGTGATATGATGATAAATACCATGTGAACAGATATTTCAAGCAAATAAGATTGAGGTGAAAAAATGGCAGTTAGTTACAAGAAATTGTGGAAATTGTTAATTGATAAAGAAATGATGAAGAAAGATTTGCGTGCAATGACAGGAGTTAGTACAACAACGATGTCTCGATTATCAAAAGATGAAAATGTAAGTACAGAGATTCTGTCAAAGATATGTTCTGCTTTGAATTGTGATGTGGGAGACATCATGGAATTTGTTCCTGATAAAAAAGAGGAGCAGTAAGGAGGTACGGGAACATGGATCATTCTTATCCGTATATTGCATCTTTGACTAGAGAGCCGTTCCTTTTTTATGAAATGCGTTCCACTGCAAAGCTTATGTCAGAAGGAATTTCCGATGATACGATTGTAAAAGAAATTGTAGAGCAGAATCTTTTCCAGTACCCAACGGAAAAATCTATCACACGCATGGCGAAAGCCTGTATAAAACGGCTTCATGCACTGGAAGATGATTCTCTGGTTTCTGCGATTGCGTCACAGCCAACGGATGTAGCAAAACAAGTTTGTCTGTATGCGTTGATGAAGCAGAGCCGACTGGTTTGGGAATTTATGCTGACAGTCATTGGTGAGAAGTACAGATTAAGGGACACGTCTTTTGGTAAGATAGATTTGAATACATTTTTTATGCGTTTACAGGAACAAAATGATACCGTAGCTTCTTGGAGCGATAGTACGATAACAAAGTTAAAACAGATTATTGCCAGAGTGCTTGTCGAAACAGAATATCTCGATAATCTCAAGGCAGATCATTTGAATCCAGTATGGCTGCATCCTGTTTTGGAAAATGCCATCAGAAGCAATGGCGATACGGCGATACTGCCGGCGTTTAATTGCTTTGTGTAGGAGGTAACCCGATGAGTGAAATAAAAGAGCGCCTGGACAAAGTTCGGGCATTGATCCAGGAATCAGAGTTCCTGGAAGGCAAGGGACTGAGCAATGAAGTGAATATCAGAATCTTTTGTTATGAACCTGAAAATGAAATGGTTGTTCGCCATTTTGTAAATCAGTTGGAAACAGATCAGTTCTTAGATTGCCATTTGATCGTTTGTAATTTATATAAAATATTTCTTTCTATCTGTGATGATATGGACATCACAGATGCAATTCCAGATATGGAAGAAGCTGACGGGAGTGCTTATCTTCTGGAGCAGCTTAATTCCGCAATCGGTAACGGAGAGTTCATTGATAAAATCCAGTATGAGCCACACGAACCGGGTGATGTGCTGATGTTGACAGGTGTAGGTGAGGTATTTCCGTTTATGAGAATCCATACGTTACTAGAAGCCTTGCAACCGTATTTTTCGGATGTTCCGATTTTGGTTATGTATCCGGGTGAGTTCGATGGTCGTCATGTAAAACTGTTCAATCGTCTGACACCAAATGATTATTACCGGGCATTCAATGTCATAGATTAAGGGGGATAAAGCCATGATGATTCGAGATATGTTTGCGGATGACATCAACCGCAAAATCAATGGTGTAATTAAAGTAGATCAGGCTGCTGATGATGTAATCGAGCAGGAGTTAAATGAATATGTCATTACCAGAGAATTGAAGAAACACTTCATTACTTTCTTCAACTATTATGGAGATGCCTTTGACCAGCCTACGGCTGATATGGGTGTTTGGATTTCCGGTTTCTTTGGAAGTGGTAAATCTCACTTTCTGAAAATGCTTTCCTACCTTTTGGAAAATAAAGAGGTAAAAGGCATTCGTAGTGTAGAGCGTTTCCGCAAAAAGTTTGAGGACGATCCGGCAACCTTTATGCTGATTGACCGTGCTACAAAGGGAACAACGGAGACAATTCTGTTTAATATTGATATTGAGGGATTCAGCAATAAAGACAAGACAGCTGTACTTCGTGTTTTTGCGAAGATGTTCTATAACCATCTGGGATTTTACGGAGAAAATCTGAAAGTTGCCATGATGGAGCGTTATATCGACCAACAGGGAAAAACTGAGGAGTTCCGCAGAGTTTTTGAAGAAAAGAAAGGCAAGCCCTGGCTGGAAATGCGTCGTGCCTTTGCTTTCAATGGAAAGTTTATTATTCCGACACTGATGGAAGTTCTGGATATGAGTGAGGACGATGCCAAAGCATGGTTCAATGATAAAACCGCAACAGAAATTTCTATCGCACAGCTTGTGGAAGATATGAAAGCCTATGTGGATACCAAGCCTGCCAACTTCCGTTTGTTGTTTATGATTGATGAGGTTGGACAGTATGTTGGTACAGATACCGATATGCTTTTGAACCTTCAGTCTTTGACAGAGAAAATTGGAAGTGAATGCGAAGGAAAGATTTGGGTGATCTGCACCGGACAGGAAGCCATTGATGAAATCATCAAAGTTCGTGCCGATGAGTTCTCCCGTATTCAGGCTCGTTTTAAAACAAGACTGAGTTTATCATCTTCCTCTGTGGATGAAGTCATCCAGAAACGTATTCTGAAAAAGAAACCAGAAGCAGCTAAAAATCTGGAAGATGTTTATGAGCAGAATGATTCTGTTCTTCGTAACCTGTTCAGCTTTAGCGGCTCTATTCTGGATATTAAAGGCTATTCCGGTCCGAGGGAATTTACCGAGAACTTCCCGTTTGTGCCGTATCAGTTTATTATCATGCAGAAGGTATTTGCTGAAATTCGCAAGCACGGAAATTCTGGCAAGCACCTGTCTGGTGGTGAGCGTTCCATGCTCTCAGGCTTCCAGGAAGCTGCACAGAAAATTCAGGAGAAGGACGAATATGCACTTGTTCCGTTTTTCCGTTTTTATGATACTGTACATACTTTTCTGGATGGTTCGATCCGTCGTGTAATTGAGCGTTGCCAGAAAGCTGCCGACAACGGGGACGGCATTGAACAGCAGGATGTAGATGTACTGAAACTTTTGTACTTAATTCGATATATTGATGATATTCCTTCCAATTTGGACAATATCGTAATCCTTATGGCAGACGATATTCGTGTGGATAAGATTATCATGCGCGAAGCTGTTCGTGGATGTCTTGATCGTCTGATGAGCCAGAACTATATCGGCAGAACCGGAGACACTTATAACTTCCTGACTGACGAAGAACAGGATATTCAGCGTGAAATCAGAGATACAAATGTGGATACCGCTTCTATCGTAGAGCGTATTGCTCAGATGATTTACGGTGATATTTTCACAACTAAGAAGTTCCGTTATGGAAAATATGACTTTGCGTTTGATCAGATGGTGGATGGAATTACCGTTGGTGCGGCAACAGGAGGTATGCGTCTACGCTTCCTAACTGTTGCTACTGATGCCATTGAAAAAACAGATTACCGTCTGATGGCAGAATCCAAAGGTAACGAAGCAATCGTGGTTCTGGCTGATACGCCTTATTATGAATCTCTGGAATCTGTTATGAAGATTCGTAAGTACGTAAAGCAGAGAAATGTAAGCCAGCTTCCAAAAACCGTGCAGAAAATCATTAGTGACCAGCAGGATGAAGCCGGAAAATATGAGCTGAGTGCCATGAGCGAATTGCAAAATGCTATTGAAGGGGCGCAGTTCTATGTAGACGGTGAGCATCTGGAAATCAAAGCTGGAAATGCCAAGAGCAAGATTGACCAGTCGCTTGAATATTTGGTTGCTCATGTATATAGCAAGCTCGACCTGATTACAGATAATGCAGGCAGTGATGCAGATATTATTGCGATTCTGACAGGTGCGGTAACGGCACTTCCGGGCATGGAGCCAAACCGTGATGCTGCTTCTGCTATGGAAGAATATCTGGAAATGCAGGATGCAAAAAAATTGCCGACTTCTATGGCAGATGTGCAAAGTAAATATAGTGCGATTCCGTATGGATGGAAAGAAATCGACATTGCTGCGGTTGCGGCACAGCTGATTTATTCCCAGAAAGTGACCATCAAGTATGCAGGCAATACCATTCAGCCGGACGACCCGAAACTGCCGGATATGCTCCGCAAAAAGAGTGAGATCGGTAAGACTTCCATCAGCAAGCGTAAAACCATTTCTGCTACGATGATGCGTGATGTAAAATCAATGCTCCGTGAGTATTTCGACATCATGGATGTGCCGGATGATGAAGATGGTCTGATTCGCTTCGTGATCGAGAAATTTGGTGAACAGCGTGATTACTATGCTTCTCTGGATGCTCGTTATGACGGACATAAATACCCGGATCGTGCATTGGTACAGGAAGCCATTCATCTGATGGACGATGTACTTTCTCAGAAGAAAGACAATATTGCCTTGATTGAGCGTGTGTTGAAAAAAGAGGATGCTCTCTTTGATAACAAGGAAGCCATGAGCAACGGCATTGAAAACTTTTTCAAAACCCAGGTAGCGGTATTCGACCAGGCAGTGCAGTTTGAAAAATCTCTGCATGATGATCTTGACTGTATTGCAGAAAATGAGGAAGCATACAAAGCACTGAATACCATTCGTTTGATTACGATGGTTCAAACCAGGAGTAAGTTCAACTATAATCGTATTCGTGAACTGAATCCGCTAATAGATACGGTTCGTACAGCTCATGACAAGATGTTGGAAGAAAAACGTGTTGAGATTCTGGAAACAGTTCGTCAGTGTATGGAAGCTACCCACACTGCCGCAAACGGCGATTCCAAGGTATCACATCTGATTGAAAAATCAGATCGGTATTTCAGCCAGTGCAGGGAAAAGATTGCCGAATTAAAGAGCCTTGCCCTTCTGGATGCTATGTTCTTGCCGATGTGTCAGTACAAGGATGATACAGTCAGCAATATTGAATCTGTTTTGGAACCGCCTGCACCGAAGCCACAGGTACAGCCGACACAGCCGGGAAAAGAAACTACTCCTGTAAAGAAAAAAGTGGTTCGTGCTTATAACCGTCAGATTGTATTCCAGGCAAAGACCTTACAGACCGAAGCAGATATTGATGATTATGTAGAGAAGATTCGTTCTCAGCTGAAACAGTTGTTGAAGAATTGCGATGAGATTAGATTGAATTAAGGTGCAAATTATGATTAAATTTTCAATTAGGAATGGGATTTTAACAGAAAAAATAAATACAAAAGGCGATAATGTAATATTGAAAAATCGTCTATGGACATTGTTTTACCAGTCAGCTTTTGATCCATATGATTCTTTGAATCTTGAGTTGACCAATTTTGAAAAAACAATGGTTGAGTTGGGTATACACTATGAATTCCCATATAATAAGATAGCGAAACAAAAGAATGTTGAGACTTTGAAGAAGCATATTATAAATGGAAACTGTTGGTGGCTTATTTATGAATTGATAGAAACTTATGTTGCACGGATCTTGGAAACTTCACAAAAGAATGAATTTATAAGTCAAGTAAATAGAATTTTGCAAGAAGAAAATTCAGGATATCGAATGATTTCGGAGATATTTGTGCCTATAACAAATGAAGTAGAATTAAGTGCGGTGGAAGAAACACTATTTAGTTCTTTTGATGTTGTGGAGAAACATATGAAAAAGGCATTGAGCCTTTATTCGGACCGTTTACATCCGGATTATGAAAATTCTGTAAAAGAATCTATTAGCGCAGTAGAATCCATGTGTTGCATTATAACGGGTGAATCGGGAAAAACGGCAACATTAGGAGCAACGCTTAAAAAGCTGGAGAAACATGGTATACATATTCACGAAGCTATGAAATCTGCATTCGAGAAATTGTATGGATATACATCTGATGAAAATGGTATTCGACATGGAGGTATCGATTTTAAGGGGGCTTTATCGGATGATGCAAGATATATGTTGATTTCATGTTCTGCTTTTATAAACTATCTAACAGCGCAATATACGAAGATGGCGTAAGGAGAACCAAAATGGATAAGAATGCGATTAAAAAATTTGCTGTCTGGGCAAGAACAGAGCTGATTGCCCGTGTTTCCTTGAAAGGTGTGGAATACGGTATCACAGAGGACAACATTGAGGACGCCAATGCGGACAGCGTTGGCGGCAAAGTCCTCACTGCCGATGAAAAGAAACAGCGTCAGGCTTTGATTGCCGAGATTAACGATAAAGGATATAAGCAGGTCATGGAGGAGGTTGCTTATACATGGTTCAACCGCTTCTCTGCTCTGCGATTCATGGAAGTCAACGGCTATTTACCTTCCCATGTGCGTGTGTTCACGGACGAGGAAAACAACTTTAAGCCGCAGATTATAACTGAAGCCATTCATCTGGATTTGGATGGACTGGATATGGAAAAGGTCTATGAGCTGAAAGATGCCGAAAAGACCGAAGAACTGTACAAATATCTGCTGATCGTGCAGTGCAATGCCCTGAATGCGATTCTGCCGGGAATGTTCCAGAAAATAAGAGACTACACCGAGCTTCTTCTGCCGGACAATCTGCTGCGTGAAGCCAGTGTGATTCAGCAGATGATTGAGTTGATACCGGAGGATGACTGGAAGGATGCCGTCCAGATCATCGGCTGGCTGTATCAGTATTATAACAGCGAGAAAAAGGACGATGTGTTCGCCGCACTGAAAAAGAATGTAAAAATCACAAAAGAGAATATCCCTGCCGCAACTCAGCTGTTTACACCGGACTGGATCGTTCGCTACATGGTAGAAAACAGCCTTGGCCGTTTGTGGCTGGAAGGACACCCGGATGCGAAGAATCAGCTTCTGCCGACAGAGGAAGAACAGTTTGCCTATGTTGCCGGGAATCGTGATCTGGAGGATACCAAATGGCACTACTATCTGGAAGAAGCCGAACAGGAGCCGGAAGTGCAGGCACAGCTGGCAGAAATTCGCAAAGAATATGCTTCACTCACGCCGGATCAGCTGAAAGTGATCGACCCATGTTCCGGTTCCGGTCATATCTTAGCGTATATGTTTGATGTATTGATGAAGATTTATGAATCCTACGGTTATACCACCCGTGAAGCGGTGGCAAGCATTGTGGAGAACAATCTTTACGGTCTGGACATTGATGACCGTGCGGCACAGCTGGCTTATTTTGCGGTAATGATGAAAGCCCGTCAGTATGACCGCCGCTTCTTTAGCCGTGGCATTCAGCCCCATGTATATGCTATCGTGGAGAGCAATCATGTAGATAAATTTGCCGTGGACTATTTCTGTAATGGCGATGCGAAGCTCACAGCCGCTATGGATATCATTATTAAAGAATTGCATGATGCCAAGGAATATGGTTCGATTCTGACCGTAACACCACAAGATTGGTCTGCCCTATATGACCGTTTTGCAGAGATTACGGAAGATATAAATATGTCCCGTGACACGGCATTGAGGGAATTACTGCCATTGGTGCAAGTGGCAGAAGCATTGGCACAGAAATATGATGTGGTTGTGACAAATCCACCGTATCGAGCATTAACAGACTGTTCGATTAAATTAAATAACTATGTAAAGAAAGGTTATTCCGACAGTAAGAGCGATCTGTTTGCAGTGTTTATTGAACGCTGTGGTCTAATGGTAAAAAATAATTGTTATCAAGCAATGATAACCCAGCATGCATGGATGTTTTTGTCCAGCTTTGAAAAACTACGTGCCAAATTACAGAGAACTGATACCATAAATATGGCTCATTTGGGATCAAGAGCATTTGAAGAAATTGGCGGCGAAGTTGTTCAAACTACGAGTTTTGTTATGCGAAAAAGCCATATTTCAAGTTATAAGGGGAGTTATTATCGTTTGATTGAGCCTACTTCACAACAAGGAAAGGAAAATATGTTTCTTTCCAGAAAAAATTGCTATGCAGCTAAACAGGACGATTTTTTGATAATTCCAGGAAATCCAATAGCCTATTGGGCAAGTCCTAATGTCCTTAGCGTTTTCAAAAATGGAGAATCATTGGAACAGATTGCAGATTGTTGTACAGGAATGCAAACGGGTAATAATGACAAATATGTTCGTTACTGGTTTGAAGTGAGTTCTTGTGATTTTAATTCTAATGATATTTCGTTTGGGAAGAAGTGGATTAAATATAATTGTGGTGGTGAGAGTCGCAAATGGTATGGCAATCATTGGAGAGTAATAAATTGGGAAAATAATGGATATTCCGTAAAACATGAAAAGGGAGCTGTTATAAGAAATGAATCTCATTTTTTTGAAGAGGGAATTAGTTGGAAACGAATAGGAAGTTCAGACTTCTTTCTGAGGTACCTACCTGAGGGGTTTATTATCGACCAGGCTGGAGATTCAATGTTTTTTCCAAATAGGGACACTTTATATTATGTACTTGGTTTTGTCAATACAAATGTGGCACTATCAATGTTTAAGTTTATTGCTCCAACGCTTAATTTGACTGCCGGAAATATGAATAAACTACCTATTATTTTAAAACAGGATAAAGTCAAGAATATTGAAAATAGTGTTAAAGAAAACATTGGAAGGGAAAAAGATGACTGGGATTCTTTTGAAACATCATGGGACTTCCAACACCATCCACTGCTTCGCAAAGTTCCGATTATTGCCGAAGCCTTTACCCAGTGGCAGGCTGAATGCAATGACCGCTTCAACCAGCTGAAAGCCAATGAGGAGGAACTCAACCGCATCTTCATTGACATTTACGGTTTGCAGGATGAACTGACCCCGGAGGTTGAGGATAAGGATGTCACCGTCCGCAAGGCAGATTTAGGTAGAGATATTCGTTCTTTCATTTCCTATGCGGTTGGCTGTATGTTTGGTCGCTACTCTCTGGATGTGGATGGACTTGCCTATGCAGGTGGTGACTGGGACGCAAGCAAATATGCGTCCTTCCCTGCTGACAAGGATAACATTATTCCGATCTGCGACGATGAATATTTTGAGGATGATATTGTTGGTCTGTTCGTGGAGTTTGTGAAAACGGTTTACGGTGCAGATACGCTGGACGAAAACCTGAAATTCATTGCTGATGCATTAGGTGGTAAAGGTCAGCCGAAAGATGTGATTCGGAACTACTTCCTCAATGATTTCTATGCGGATCATTGCAAGATTTATCAGAAACGTCCGATTTACTGGTTGTTTGACAGCGGTAAAAAGAACGGCTTTAAGGCTCTGATTTATATGTACCGTTATCAGCCAGACACCATTGCCCGTATCCGTACCGATTATGTCCATGAACAGCAAGCTCGTTATCGCACTGCTATTGCTGATCTGGAACAGCGGATTGCCAATGCATCCACCAGCGAACGTGTGAAGTTAAAAAAGAAATTAACTACATTGCAGGCACAGGATACGGAAATCAGAACCTACGAGGAAAAGATTCATCACCTTGCCGACCAGATGATTTCGATTGACTTGGACGATGGCGCGAAAAAGAATTATGCAATTTTTCAAGATGTGTTGGCTAAAATAAAGTAAGGGGGAGCAATATGAGTGATGAAATCAATATGACGATTCCTATTCCTGCAGATGATGATGGTTATGTTCTTTTGCAATGCGAACAATGTGGCACATATTTTAAGGCAACTCCTTCTGATTTGGAGGATGACGGGGTGCTTCATATATTTTGTCCAAGTTGCGGCTTAATAAGCGAAAACTATGTTACTGAGGATGTACTTGAACTTGCCATGAAAATGGTGACGAATGCTGTCAATGATATGATTTATAATGAATTCAAAAAAATGGAACGGCATAGCAAAAAAGGAATCATTACATTCAAGGCTGGAAAACGTCCGAAGCATGAAAATGAAGATCCTATTCTTTCAGGAATAGAAGCAATGGAAATTTGTGATTTTCCATGTTGCAAACGTACTGCAAAAATTAAACCATTATTAAAGATGACGGGTGCATATTGCCCGTTTTGTGGGGTGAAAAATTATGAAATTGAATAGAAAAGAATTGCGAAAAATTCAATATGATTTTAATAGTTGCTCTAATCGACTACTTCAGGCAAATTATGAAGATTATGCTGATGTGCTTGGGAAATTTGTGAACTACATAGATAGCACTCCGATTATAAGTGATTACATTCATGATTGTGGCAGCTGTGATTGGAATTTAGAGAGTGAAGTTAAAGAAGTACAAGGATCCTACGGAAGATTGATTTTTTCATTGGGTGAAACTGATAGCGAAGAAATACGAAATGTGTACGCTGTTTTAAGATATTTGGTAGAAAATAACAGTTCTGTATATCGTGGTGTTGCCATGGGATATTCTTCTTCATCCAAATGGCAAGATAAAATCAAAGGTTTTAATGAACGATTTGTTATGGTGTTGATTCGCCATGTGGAAAGTTATTTAACGAAAGTAGGTATTGATATGGGAATAGATGAAAAGAATATTTATAATGTGACGGTGCAAAATGGTCAAGCTATTATTGCAAATGATAATTCATCTGTTATGGCAACTACAAATATTGGGGCAACAGCAAACGATATTGAACAGTTAATTGATGCAGTTAGGACGAAGATGGATACTCTTACATCTGATGAGGATAAAGAAGCAGCATCTGAAAGCTTGGAAGTTATAGAAGCAGAAGTTATATCTGAAAAGCCAAAGAAATCTATGATAAAGACAGCAATAGCTTCGTTACAGGCTATAAAAGGAACTGTCGAATTTGGATCGGCAGTTGCGGCATTGATTCAATTCGTTGGACCAATGCTATCGTAACAACAGTTAAAACTGTAAAAGAGAGCGAGGTGTTACAATGACCATAGAAGAAATTCTTGCAGGTGAATCCAAGAATATAGAGTTCAAAGAGAATCTGCCAGAGAAAAGCATCAAATATATAAAGTCTGTGGTTGCCTTTGCAAATGGAACCGGAGGGAAAATCATTTTCGGAATTGCCGATAAAACCAGAGAGGTTGTTGGCTTTGACAAGGAAGATGTGTTCAAGAAAATGGATGCCATTGCCAATGCTGTATCAGACAGCTGTGAACCGGCAATTATCCCGGATATTACTTTACAGACGGTTGATGGTAAAACTGTTATTTTGGTAGAGGTTTCTGAGGGCAGACAGCGCCCATATTATATCAAAACTCTTGGCAGAGATGGCGGTGTATATGTCCGTGTTGCCGGAACTACACGTCTTGCCGATGAGTATATGATAAAAGAATTATTGTTTGAGGGCAGTAATCGTTACTACGATCAGGCTTTATGTACTGGGTTAAATGTTACAGATGAAGATATTGATGCCCTTTGCAGAGCTATGAGGGAGCAGGCTGTCAAAAATGCCCGTACAGAGGAACAGAAAACAGCGATTAAAGATGTAGGCAGACAGCAGTTGCGTTCCTGGGGTGTTTTGATTGAGCGTGATGGAAAAGATTATCCGTCCAATGCCTTTGCTATTTTGACTGGTAACGGAGGACTTCATGTTGCAACCCAATGTGGTGTGTTCAAAGGGACAACGAAAGCAGTATTTGTTGACCGTAGAGAATATACAGGTCCGCTTTGGGAGCAGATCGACGAAGCATTTCAGTTTGTTCTGAGAAATATTCATTTAGGCGCTACTATTGTGGGAATTTATCGGCAGGATGTTTATGAGATTCCACCAGATGCCATTCGTGAGTTGATTATCAATGCTATGGTACATCGTAGTTATCTGGATCATGGTACGATACAGGTGGCGGTATATGACAACCGATTAGAGATTACTTCCCCAGGAAAGCTGCCAATGGGACAAACGATGGAGCGCATGAAAGAAGGCTATTCTAAAATCAGAAATGAAGCTCTTGCGCATGCGTTTGCTTACATGAACCTGATCGAGCATTGGGGAAGCGGCATTCCGAGAATTATAGACAAAGTAAAAGCTGCCGGACTGCAGGAGCCGGAGTTTATTGGTGGCGAGGTTGATTTGCGTATCAATATTTATCGAGGTCAGCTTGATACCAATAACGCCATAATTAACGCCAGTGGCGTTGAAAATGGCACTATTGGCGGTGATTGTGGCGTCAATGATGGCACTAATGGTGATGAAGTGCCGTTTAATAAGGAACAGACGCAGCTTGAAAAGTTGTTGCAGATTATAGAGAAAAATCCATCTGCAACACAGGCGTATTATGCGGAAGAAATAGGTGTGTCAAAAAGAACGGTTTCTCGAATGTTCGCTTCTTTACAGGAAAAAGGTAGATTGGTACAGAGTGGAACAAAACGAAAATCAAATTGGAAAATTATAAGGTAGGAGGACAGCATGGATACAGATAAAATAATACAAGATTTAAATCGCAGATTTGCTGCACCTCTGCCTGAGTTTTATCAGCGTCGTATCATTTTCTGGTACGATGAAGATAAGGAA
>OJSI01000572.1_pt1 | contig 38372 bp, 38 predicted proteins | sample 1599401 | NCBI WGS metagenome assembly OJSI01 (sample SAMN04168658, study PRJEB22393) | human gut metagenome | biome: human gut microbiome; feature: stool | host: Homo sapiens | collected 2014-03-24
GAATCCCGTTGCCGTGCATCAGTTAAAGGTCACGACCCAGTAGGTGTATTGCCCCTCTGCCGTTTGGCAGAACCAGCAGCCCACACCCATGCTGGTGAAGCTGGGTTCCATAATGTTGGCGTAGTGGGCAGGGCTGCCTTGCCAGCCGGTGCAAACGGCACTGGCAGAGCCCAGCGGACCGGCGGCGCAGATCTCACTGCGGGTGGTCATGCCGCTGTGGTCAAAGGGACCGCCTGCCACAAAACTCTCGCATCGGGCATCGGCTGCGGCACTTAGTCCACTGTCCATGGTCAGCGGTCCCAGCCCACCGGCAGCGCGCAGGGCGTTGATGTTTTCCTGCACCGCCCAATAAGCGGAATCGGAGCTGTCGATACTCCACCACTGTTCGGTGCCTGCCGCCAAATCAAAGGGCACAGCACCATAGCTCATGCTGACCTGCGCTGGGGCAGGTTCTGCCGTCGGCGCTGCTGTGGGTTCCGGCGTAGGGGCAGGAGTCGGCGCGGGGGTCACTGTCAGCTTTGGCGCTGCGGAGGGCGTGGCGGTCGGTTCCGGGGTAGCGATGGGTGCTGCGGTCGGCGCACTGGTTTGCTGAGAAACTGCTGTTTCTTCGGCGTCTGCACTTTCTGATGTCGCTGCCGACAGCTTCGTCAATTCAGCCGGTTCCGGTGTCTGTGCGCAGGCTGTCAATAAGGACAGCATCGCAAGCATTACGATCCATTTTTTCATTTTGAAAACTCCTTGCGGGGGCCATCTCTGACCCGGTTGCTTCTTCTTTCTTTCATAGTAAAACCTTCTACATTTCTTGTCCACGCTGTCGATTGTCCGAACGACACGGTTGATCTTCGTCCGGCACGGTATCCAGTACAATGTCCTTTTCGTTCAGGTTCAAAAGCGCCTCCAGAACGGCAAGGCGCTTGCTCTTTTCAGCCAGCTCGTCCGCCTGTGCGAAGGGCTGCGCAAGCTGCTCCTTGGCGTTCTCCAGCTGTTTTTGCAGCTGCATCAATTTGGATTCGAGGTCGGTCACGCTCTGCGGCAGGTTGTGCAGGCAGTTGTCCAGACGCATGGTGTTGCCGACGGCATCCGCGCCCAGCTGCACCGGGTTAATACCGCTGCCCACAAGATACGCCAGATACATTTTGTCCATCGCAAAATAAGCAATTTGCAAATCAAAGCCCTTGTACTGCCCGATGGAAACCGGCTCGGTGCGGTTCATCGCCATACCCAGCAAGCCCAGCAGGGCTTTGCCTGCTTCCTCGCGCTTGGTGTAGACTGTGTCCATCAACGAGATGGCGAACACATCCTTCTGATGGTTACACATGACAAGGATGAATTGTCGGCGATGGGTGCGGTTCAGACTATAAATTTATAGCGACAAGAACGGCAACAATCGTTATTCAGAAGGGCCTGTTTGAGTTATCTGCTTTTTGGAAATTAGGGGGTCTATGGCGAGCGTTTTTGTGCTTCTGGAGGCATTTAACCGTAAAGAGGCTGCTGCACTTGGATTTTTTCCTTGTGCAACAGCCTCTTTTTTGTAAGGGCAAAATTCCTCGTTTAAAGCTGTGCAAGACCTGCCGGGTGCCATTCGTCCCGGATGCCGATGTCGGCACAGACGATCTCACCGCAGAAGGGTGCGGAGCTTGGAGCTGTGTGCAGGGGCTTGCAGCTGTCAAATGTCACGGTCAGGTCTGCGCGGACGGCTCCCTCGGCGGCCTCACCCGTATCGGTGTTGATTCCACTGGGCAGATCGACGGCCAGCACGAATGCGCCGCTTTCCCGCTGACGATTCATCAGCGCACAGGCAGCCAGCCCGGCCGGGCGAAGGCTGCCGTGAAACCCGGTGCCATACAAAGCATCCACGACGGCGTCAAAGGGCTGTGCTGCCAGCGCTGCCGCATCGCGGCATTTGGTGACCGGCAGGTCTGCCAGGCGTGCATAGTTCGTCATGGCATCGGGCGTTTTGGGGTCGCCCTCGGCCAGCAGGACGACCACGCGCCAGCCATCTTGGGCGGCGGCGCGGGCCATCACAAGGCCGTCTCCGCCGTTGTTGCCCTTGCCGCAGACGATGAGCAACGCCCCGCCCAGCGGAAGGCGCGCCCGCAGCTGGGTGTAGGCGGCCAGCCCGGCGTTTTCCATCATTTGCAGATATGGCAGGCCGTGGGCGTTGCCTGCACGCTCGATCTCCTTCATCTGTGCAGCGGTCACAATGCGGTGCTTCATACTTTGTGCCTTCCTTTATCACGGTATGACATTTTGTAATCAACTGTACAAATTATAGCAGTGCCGTGCCCGTTTTGGGCACAAAGAAGCGGGTCATGTCGGCCTGCTCCAGCGCCAGCAGCTTTACCTTTCTGTCAATGCCTCCGGCATATCCGGTCAGGCTGCCGCCGGTGCCGACCACGCGATGGCACGGAATGATAATAGAAATTTTGTTATGCCCGACAGCGCCGCCCACGGCCTGCGCAGACATCCGGGGCCTTCCCTGCTTTTCCGCAAGCTGCCGCGCGAGCTCACCGTAGGTCACGGTCTGCCCGTAGGGAATTTGCAGCAGCAGCGCCCACACCGCCTGCTGAAACGTCGAGCCAGCCGGGTGCAGCGGCGGCAGAAAGCCCGGCTCCTGCCCCGCAAAGTAAAGGTCCAGCCAGCGCCGGGCCTCGGAAAGGACCGGCGTTTCCCGTTCGGTATGCTCGGCGGGCAGTCCGTCGGCAAAATATTTCGCGCCGTCGAACCACAGCCCGGTCAGCCCGACCTCGTCCGCCGCCAGCAGGATACGACCCAACGGGGCGTCATAATGCTGAATATATGTCATCGTATATGCACCTCACCGGCTGAAAAACAGGCCGTAACGGCCCGCAGCCTTTTTTATCATTATACCGCATTCCGCTGCAAAGCTCTATCCGTATTTTGCAAAATATCCAAGACTGTTGCCTTTTTCCCGCCAATCCCCTATAATCATGGGTAATGACAGATAAAGGAGCACTACCATGAAAATTGCAATCCCCTATCAAAACGACCAGGTTTTCCCACACTTCGGCCATGCACCGCAGTTTAAATTCTACACCATCGAGAGCGGCATGATTTTACACACCGAGGTCGTCGAGACCGCGGGCAGCGGCCACAGCGCCGTGACGGCCTTTCTAATGCGCGGCGGCGTTGACACGCTGATCTGCGGCAGCATCGGCGCGGGCGCGCAGACTGCCGTAGCCGGGGCCAACATCAGGCTGTACGCCGGTGTCAGCGGCGACGCCGACAAGGCCGTGCTGGCGCTGCTGGCCGGAAAGCTCGTCCATGACCCCACTGCTGTTCACTGCGGCCACCACGACGGCGAGCACCACTGCGGCGGGCATCACTGCCACTGACAAGGAGGCTTGCACCATGACCCTTACCGAACGTGCAGCCGCAGCTGCAGAATTAAAAGCCACCGGGCAGTGCAACTGCACCCAGTCTGTTGTAAAGGTATTTGAGGACAAGCTGCCCGTGGAGGGCGAAACCCTGCGGATGCTGGCGGCAGGCTACGCTGCCGGTATGGGCTGCATGGAGAGCACCTGCGGCGCACTGATCGGCGCTGTGATGGTGGCCGGCATCCTGACGGAGGGCCGCGGCACGCCCGCTGTGGCAAGCGCACTGGTCCGGAGCTTTGAGCAGCGGTGCGGCGCGACTATCTGCAAGGAGCTGAAGGGCGTTGCCACCGGCGTGCCGCTCTGCCCCTGCCCCGAATGCGTGCGCAATGCCGTGCTGGCGCTGGGCGACGTACTGCCCGACGCCGTAAAGGAGTGAGCGCCGATGTTTTTTGCCTACGGGGAAGCCGAGCTTGCCTGCCTGCGCGCCAGGGATAAGCGGCTGTGTGAGGTCATCGACAAAATCGGGCATGTGGACCGCGTCGTCGATACCGATTTGTTTTCGGCGGTGGTGCATCACATCATCGGCCAGCAGATCTCGACGAAGGCGCAGGCCACGATCTGGCAGCGGATGCAGGACGCACTGGGCACCGTGAACGCCGAGACGATCCTGGCTGCCGGTGTTCCCAAATTGCAGGCGCTGGGCATGACCTTTCGCAAGGCGGAGTACATCACCGATTTTGCCGAGCGCGTCCACAGCGGTGCGTTCGATCCGGAGGGCATCCGGCAGAAAAGCGACGAGGACGCCATCCGCGAATTGAGCGCCCTGAAGGGCATCGGTGTTTGGACAGCGGAGATGATTTTGCTGTTCTGTATGCAGCGGCCCAACATTTTCAGCTACGACGACCTTGCCATCCAGCGCGGTCTGCGGATGGTCTACCACCACCGCAAAATTGACCGCAAGCTGTTTGAAAAGTACCGCCGCCGGTTCAGCCCCTATTGTAGCGTGGCCAGCCTGTACCTGTGGGCCGTGGCAGGCGGAGCGATCCCGGAAATGCGCGATTATAAACCGAAAACCGCACGATAAAAAAGGCAGCCGACCCGCTGTATATCTGTCAACGGGTCGGCTGTTCTTTTATATTTTAAATTTGCCACGGAGTTATAAAGCCCTGTTGTGCTCATCGCGCTGCCTTTGCCGGAATCTTGCTGCGCAGCGCTTCGAGGCGGTTCAGCGCGTCGTTCAGCGTCTCGTCCTTCTTGGCAAAGTGGAAGCGAATCAGGTGGTTGACAGGCTCCCGGAAGAAGCTAGAGCCCGGCACCGCGCCGACACCGACATTGGCGGCCAACTCCTCGCAGAACTTCAAATCGCTGTCATAGCCGAATTCGGAAATGTCCATCATCACATAATACGCACCCTGCGGTACGTTGTGGACAAGGCCCAGAGCGTCCAGGCCCTTGCAGAACAAATCGCGCTTGTGCGTGTATTTTGCCAGCAGGTCATCGTAATAGTCCTGGCCGAATCGCAGTCCCGGGATGATGGCCTCCTGCAGGGGAGCCGCCGCGCCGACGGTCAGGAAGTCGTGTACCTTCTTGGCGCGCTCAATGATGGGCGCGGGCGCAATGACGTAGCCCAGCCGCCAGCCCGTGACCGAGTAGGTCTTGGACAGCGACGAGCAGGAGATCGTCCGCTCCCACATACCGGGCAGCGCGGCAAAATAGGTGTGGGTGTGCGGCGCGTAGACGATGTGCTCGTACACCTCGTCGGTGATAACATAGACATCATACTTTTTGGCAAGGCCCGCAATCAGCTCCAGCTCGTCCCGGGTGAACACCTTGCCGCAGGGGTTCGAGGGGTTGCACAGGATCAGCGCCTTCGGGTGTTGGCGGAAGGCATTCTCCAGTACCTCGGGGTCAAAGGTAAATTCCGGCGGCGTCAGCGGCACATAAATTGGCTCTGCCCCGGTCAGGATTGTGTCCGCGCCGTAGTTTTCGTAAAACGGCGAGAAGATAACAACCTTGTCCCCCGGGTTCGTCACGGTCATCATGGCGGTCATCATCGCCTCTGTGCTGCCGCAGGTCACAACGATCTCACTGTTGGGGTCAATTGTCCGGCCCATATAGCGGGTCTGCTTGGCGGCCAGCGCCTCGCGGAAGTTCTGCGCGCCCCAGGTGATGGAGTACTGGTGGTAGTCCTCGTGCGCGACCTCGGCCAGACGGTCCAGAATTGCTTTGGGCGGGTCAAAATCCGGGAAGCCCTGGGAAAGGTTCACTGCGCCGTATTGGTTGGAGATACGGGTCATGCGGCGGATGACGGAATCGGTAAAGCCTGCGGTACGGTCAGAAAGCGGCTGCATTGGTAGATCACCCCTGTTGTTTATTCCTATCTGTTTGCTTGGTTACTTTGCATTGTACCGCGGCAGCGCAGGTTCGTCAATGCCGTTCCGCGGAAATTTTGCATTTTGGAAAATCGCTGGTATAATAAAGGAAACAGACAAACCGGAAAGGATGTTCCCGATGCCGCAAGATAAATCCTTACAGATGAATCAAACCATCGAAACTGCCATTTTGCAGCTGCAGCAGTCCCCTACCCCGGAGCAGCTGGCCCACACACTGACCGTCGTCCGCCGCTGTATGCAGGCAGGCGGGCAGTGGATCGTGGCCGTCGAGCCTGTCCCCGGCGGCGGTCAGGTGCAGCCCCGGGTCGTGACGACGGCGGACGGCGCAAGCTGGTGGTACGCCTTCACCTCGTTTGAGGAGCAGATGAAAAGCCCTGATACGGTGAAATCGACCTTCCTTGCAGACATTGACAAGCTGTTTGCCGCAGCGCTCTCCGCACCGGAAATCGCGGGCATTATTGTAAATCCGTGGCACTGCACCCTGCAGCTGGATAAGGAGCTGATCCGCATCATCCAGCCGGGCCGTGCCGGCTGACGGGAGGATGTAGGCGATGAAAATTCAATCTGTTGCTATTTTGGGGGCCGGAGCCGTCGGTTGCTATGTGCTGTGGGGCCTGGCCGACAAGGCCGCTGCCAACACCCTGCAGCTTGGCGTCGTGGCGGAGGGTTCCCGCGCCGAGCGGCTGCGGCAAAACGGCTGCACGATCAACGGGCAGGTCTATCACCCGCAGGTCTGGACCCCGCAGCAGGCCCACGGCGTCGATCTGCTGATCGTCGCGCTGAAATACGGCGCACTGCCCGGCGCACTGGACAGCATCCGCACCATTGTGAGCGAACGCACCGTTGTCATGAGCCTGATGAACGGCGTTGACAGCGAGGAGCTCATCGCCGCACAGGTTGGCGCGGCTCATGTGCTGCCCGCGCTCATCAAGGTGGCCTCCCACCGCGCCGGGGACGGTGTGTGGTTTGACCCGGAAACGACCATCGGCATCATCTACGGGGAGCTGACCGCACCGTTTGACAGTGACCGGGTGCAGGCGGTGCGGGCGCTGTTTGCGGACACGGGCATTCATTTCCGTATGACCGAGCATATCCGCGAGGAGATTTGGTCCAAGTTCCGGCTGAACGTCTGCAACAATCTGCCGCAGGCGATCCTCGGCGCGGGTGTCGGCTGCTACAGCGACAGTGCCCATATAAAGGCCATCAGCGACGGCCTGCTCCGCGAGCTGGAGGCCATTGCCGCCGCCAAGGGGATCGACCTCTCCAAGGCAGCTGCGGCCTCCACCCACGGCAGCACCGTGCCGCCCACCGCGCGCTACTCCACCCTGCAGGACCTCGACGCCGGGCGGCACACAGAAATCGATATGTTCTCCGGTGCGCTCATGCGCATGGGGCGCGAGTTAGGCATCCCGACGCCCTACAACGAATACACCTACCACATGATCAAGGCTCTGGAGGAGAAAAACGACGGCCTGTTTGACTATACGGCAACAGATGCTGTGACCTGCTCCCGGTAATAAGGAGATGCTGACGGCCCTTGCGGGCGGCTGCATTTTTCTGAATTTTTTTATTTTTTGCAGAAAAAAACTCTCAATAGTCCCACCGCGGGCGTCTATTGAGAGTTTTTTTCTGCATTTTTATAAAAATAATTACCTGCGGCTCTGCGTCGCCTCTTGGCAGTCTGCATTTTGGAAAAGCTGTGTTTCTCCTGCAGGCCCTCTCCCCTTCCCTGCCGGTTTCCCCGGATGTGCATGATTTTATTTGCCGTTTTGTATATTATATATAAATTATTACGCTTTGTTTCTTTTGTGCTATTTTTTCAGCGGAGAAGATTTCTCGCAATACTTTTTGTTTTTTTCGTATACTTTTACGTACTATCGAAAATTCCTGAAGCATTTTTTGTTCAGAATAAAACTCGCAATACAAAAAGGAGAATTTTTCTGCTTTTTTCTTCTGTTGTCAGAAAATTTCTCTCAATAAGCCTTTTTCCCCTCTGCCCTCTCTTTTTTGTCACTGCGCTCTCCCCTGCTCCGCCGGAAAAGCCGTGAACTGGTTTTTTCACTGCGCAGCATTTTTCTCTCAACAGCGCAGAAGAAAACTCGCATTTCGCTGTCTGCTTTGCCCGCAGCCGCTTGCGTACTGCGAGTTTTTTTCTGCCGAATTGAGAGTTTTATTCTGGCAAAATCAGCAGAAGAGAACTCTCAGCACAGCAGAATATTTCTCTTTTTTCGTGGGAATAAAACTCTTTTTTCACAGGAATTTTTCTCTCAATTCAGCAGAAGAAAACTCGCAATCTACTTATTATATATAAAGAGATAAATTTATAAAATAATAAATAATAATTATAAGAAAAAAATACAAATGGCACATTTATTTTTTATTGCGAGAAGCCGTTGACATTTTCCGCAATTGCGTGTATGCTTAATGTACTGTATTTGTGGAGGTGTAGGTCTATGTCTGAAAAGCGGAAAAATGACACCATCATTGAAGGCGAATACTATGACCCGGACCTCCCTGCGAAGGAAAACACGCCGCCACAAAAGCACCGCCGCCCCCGCTCTGCAGGCAATGTACCCAAGTACAACCCGGCGTCGGAATCGATCATCACCAAGAGTAATGACCTGATCCAAAAGACAAAATATGCCCTGCCAAAGCTGGAGCAAAAGGTGCTTCTGGCAATGATGGCACAGATCAACCCCAAGGAGACCCCGGATGCGGACCGCGTTTATTCGTTGAGCTTTTCCGACTTCGGGCGGCTGGCCGGGGTCAACATGCACGACAATACCTATCTGGAATACCTGAAGGACACCGTCAAAAGTTTGGAGGACCGCTCCTTCTGGAGCCTGGACCCGGCCAGCGACGGCCACCAGTACAAGGTCCTGTCCTGGCTGCAGCGCGGCTCCACCGTGAATGACCGGGACAAGCAGATCCGCGTGCGCTTCAATCCGGAGATCCTTCCCTATCTTTCCCAGCTGAAAAGCAACTATACCTCTTACAACGTGGAATATCTGCTGACGATGAACAGCACCTACTCCATGCGTTTTTACGAAATTTTGCTCTCCTACGACAACGGAGACACCGATTACGGCTACAAGAACGGCCTGGTGTTTCAGCCGGTCACAAAAGAGATACTGGACCGTTTCCCGGACAAGGCGCAGGACATCCGCGGCTTCAAGTACAAGGTGTTTGACATTCAGGAGCTGAAGGAGCAGCTCTCTCCCCCGCCGGAAAAGCGCAAAAAGGACAAGGAAAAACCGCTGACCGAAAAGTACAGCAACTTCCACGATTTTGAACGCTACGTCCTGACCAAGGCCAGGGACGAAATCAACCAGATGACCGACCTCTGGTTTGACTATATCCCGGTCCGCATCCGCGGCGGCAGAAAATACGAGCGGCTGTACCTGTTCATCCGCTACAAATCCGCGCAGGAGATGGACGCAGTGCGCCAGCTGCACGCGCAGAAAAGCGCTCGCAATGAGGAAGTCCCGCGCCGCAGAAGGACGCGGAAAACCACCGAGCCGGAACGAAGCGCGGCAGTTGTGTCCGCGGCAGAGCCGCTGGGGGACGAGCTGTTTACTATGACGGTGACGCGGGCTGTTCGCGTGCTGGAAAGCAGGGCGCGCAGCCAGACCCTGCAGGAAAAAATTTCACCGGAGCTGTACAGCGCGGTGTCCTCGGTGCTGGTATATACGGCGCGTCTGCTGACCAACACCAACAGCGAGAAAAGGGCAAAGCAGGCGCAGGAGACCCGCGACGCGCTGAACCGCATCCTGGCCCAGCAGCACGATTTGACCTGCTGGGCGCTGGGCATGGCGCGGATGATGCTGACCAAAAAGGAGCACGGCCAGCTCAAGTCGCCGCAGTACAACGCGACCATTGTATACAACGCGATGGAGGATATTACGATCATCTCGAGCGGCAGGGACGAGCTGCGCAGCGCTGGTGCAACGGATCATTTCAAGGCAGATCTGTCCGTCTTTGATGAATAAATTTGCCACGGAGTTATAAGACCAAAAGGCATAACAAAAAGCGTATGGATACCCGGTCCGCAAAAAGCTGCGGCATGGGCGTGTCTATATGCTTTTTTCTTTATATAAAAATTTGCCACGGAGTTATAAGACTTTTCTGCGGCAGAAAAGCCCTGCCAAAACTGCAAAAGTGCTGTTGACGATGCTGGCAAATGTGGTATACTATACATAGACGAAAACGACATAAAAAATAATTTGCCACGGTGTTATAACTACATAATGAAATGGGGAACAAGCGAATGGCTGCAACAGTAATAACCATTGCGGTGGAAAAAGGCGGCTGCGGAAAAACAGTAACGACCTCTAACCTTGCCTATCTGATGGGCGACGAGGGCAAAAAGGTGCTTTGCCTGGACACCGACCCGCAGGGCAACCTGACGTTTGCCCTGACAGGCGGCAACGCCATTACCAGCAAGGCCTTTGCCAACCGCAGTCTGTATGATATGATCGACGGCTTCCGCTACAACACACAGACCAGAGATTTTATCGTCGAGTCGGAATATGAAAACGTGGACCTGATCCCGGCCAACGACCAGACGCCGCGCCTGTCCAAACGGCTGGAGGATCTGTACACGGACGCCCAGCGGGACTATGACCGCGGCGACCCGAAGTATCTGGCCAGCGATACCGACGTATTGGACTATTTCCTGCGCCAGGTCAAGGACGAGTACGATTATATCCTGATCGACACCCAGCCAAGCCGGGACAGCCTGCTGCTCTCCAACGCAATTGCCGCGGCGGACTATGTGCTGATCCCGCTGAAGTGCGATTCCTTCTCGGAGGACTCGGCGTTCCGCACCTATGTGCTCTGCAATGAGATGCGCAAGAGCAAGACTTCCCGCATCAAGGGCGTCGGCGTGATGCTGACGATGGTGCAGAAAAGTGCAGCCTCGCAGGACATCCGCAGTGACTGCCGTGCCAAGCTCGGCGCAACGCTGTTCAACGCGGAAATCGCCTTTGGCAAGAGTGTGGATAACAGCATCAACCGCTGCGTGCCGGTCTGCTACTCGGCCCGCACGCAGCCCCCGGCCAAAAGCTATGTGGCGGCGTATGAGGAGCTGAAAAAGCGCCTGGCGGAATTGGAGGAAAAGTAAGATGGCTATGAAAAAGAAGCCCGGCAGATCCAAGGTCGAGGTGGGCATTCCGTCCACCGAGGCGGTTTTCAGCGCTGGAAACAACAACGCCTCCGGCAGCCTGATTGCCAACCTGGCCACGCAGAACCGCGCCGAGCTTGCCTATGAGCTGCGGGAAATTGCCTTGCAGGACATCGAGCTGAACCCGGACAATGCGATTTTCCGCCAGCTGGACACCGACGAGGATGTGGAAACACTGGCCAACGACATTGACCGCAACGGCCTGATGCACAATTTGGTCGTATATCCGCGGACGGATGGCAAACAGACCAAGTACGTTCTGCTCTCCGGCGAGCGCCGCTATAAGGCATTGAATTATTTGCAGGCGCGCGGCGACGCAAAGTGGAACACAGTCAAAAACTGCCGTGTTGTCACAACACCGCTGAGCGACAACGAGAAAAAGGTCATGCTGCTGAGCGCCAACTTGCAGGTGCGCGGCGGCTTTGCCAACGAGATGATCCGCCGCAAGGCGGTTGCCGAGCTGGTGTCCTGCCTGCAGGCAGAGCCGTACAACCTGACAGCAGCCGAGGCAAAAAAGGCCATCAAGGAGGCAACGCCCATCAACGGGCGGCAGATCGATAAGGATCTGAGCATTGAAAAAAATCTGAATGAGGGTCTCAAGGATCTGCTGGATCGTGGCTTTGTGCTGCGCAGCGAGGCGGAGAGCTTTTTGCGGATGACGCCCGAGGAACAGAGAATCGCTGCCCAAATGCTGCAGCAGCTCTATGCTATTGCGTACAACGGCCCGGGCAGCGCAGCCATTCAGGACGAGAAAAAAGCGATTCGCGGGCGGTTCGTGGATGCACTGCGGACGGTGGCCGACACCAGCAGTATGCAGGATGCCCACGAGGCGTTGGTCGCTGCGGTGTTCACGGTCCAGAAGGAGATGGCGTGTCTGAAGGAGACCATCCGAAAGGTCAAGACCATCCCGCCGGAGCAGCCCGCCGCGCAGGTCGAGCAGACAGAGGTCATCCGGGAGGTCAGGGAAAAGACCGCCGGCGCCAAGGCACAGAGCAAAATTACGGGCAAGCTGTCCAGCCAGACAAGCCGCCTGGAAACGATGCTGCGCAGGAAAAACCCCGAGAAGCGCCTTGCAGAAAAATATACCCACGAGGAGCGCCGGCAGGCCATGAAGGAGCTGGACGAGATGATCGCCACGGCCACGCGGCTGCGGGAAATCATTGCAAAGGTGGAGCGCAGCGCCGATGAAGCCCAGGAAGTATAGGCTGCGTATCCGCCTGCACCGCAAAATTTACGACCTGCTTGAGATGGAAGCATTGTGGCAGGACAGTAAGATCGGTACGCTGGCCAACCGCATTTTGCAGGAGGAGCTGGCCAAGCTCCGGCAGGTCGGACTGGACCACTGCGTGTGCGGGGATGAGGACGCAGCATCCGCGCGGCGCATCGAGGCAGAGAAGCACCCCGAGAGCTATTACATGCTGCCGTCGTTTGACTGCCGCGAAAAGTATATGCCGACCCATGGCCGCGGCCTTGACACGAAGGGACAGGTCACGCTGCTGGTCACAGCGGAGCAGCTGCAGCTGATCGACGCGCTGTTTGACCGGGAAAGCGGCTGTGTCCGCGGGCTTTACTCGGAATCCCAGGGGCAGACGGTCAAAAGCTACCGCTATCAAATCGTGGGTCTGCTGCTGCACAATCCCTTGCTGCAGGAATTACAGAAGCAATAATTGCTACAGAAAAGGACTCGCAATGGATTTGCGGGTCTTTTTTTATAGAAAGTTTGTGGCAGGGCAGGGGAGAGAAAGAAGTATTGCGAGAGAATTTCTTGAAAAAAATGAGAAAAAGTAAGAAAAAAGCACCTGCTTTGTTATAGAGAGAATGTAGGGGCGAACATTGTTCGCCCGCCAACCTGGTGCAGCAAGGCTTTTCCGGGAAGGCCTTGCACATAGCGCGCGGGCACGGGCGACCAATGCTCGCCCCTACAGAGTTTTATAACGGCAGAATGATTTACAAACAGTAATAGTAAATTAAATGTTTCCAAATTGTACTTTTAATGCCCTGTATTGCGAGAAACTTTCTGCGAAAAAAAGAAAAAATCTCCGCCTTGCAACTGCGTTTTATATCTGCTACAATAGCGGTAAAAAACAGGGAAGGTCTGCACATGGAACCGGAAAAGCTGTTGGAGGCGCTGCACACAGCGGAAAAGCTCAAGGACACAACGCGGCATTGCTATACATCGAAGGGACGGCACGAGAGCGTGGCCGAGCACAGCTGGCGCATTGCGCTGATGGCGTTCTGGCTGCGGGATGAATTTCCGCAGGCCGACATGGACAAGGTCATCCGCATGTGCCTGATCCACGATCTGGGCGAGTGCTTTACCGGGGACATCCCGGCGTTTGACAAGACCGCCGCCGATGAGGCCGCCGAGGAAGCACTGCTTTCCCGCTGGGTCGATTCACTGCCCGAGCCGGTCTGTACCGAGATGCGGACGCTGTACGCGGAGATGGCCGCCTTGCAGACGACGGAGGCCAAAATCTACAAGGCGCTGGATAAAATGGAGGCCATCGTCCAGCACAACGAGTCCGCGATTGCGACCTGGGAGCCGCAGGAGTATGCGCTGAACCTGACCTACGGCGTGGAGCAGTCGCAGTTCTCGCCCTATATGCAGGCGCTGCGGGAGGCCCTCCGGCAGGAAACGCTGCGCAAGATGGAGCGGGAGGGCGCGACACCGCAGCCGTGAGAACGGTATAAAAATCCTCCTGGCGGGCAGAATAGAAGGTGATGATTCTGCCGACAGGAGGAAACCAAATGCGAGAAATGTTCTGCTTTCAGTGCCAACAAACGGCGCATAACACCGGCTGCGACGGCAAGGCCGGTGTCTGCGGCAAAAAGGCCGACACCGCCAACTATCAGGATGAGCTGATAGGGGCACTTATCGGGCTGGCGCGGGCGGCGCGGGCTGGGACACCGACACCGCACACCGATGAATTGATTTTGAAGGGCCTGTTCACGACGATCACGAACGTGAACTTCAACAACGAAACTATCCTGCAATGCAAGGCGGAAATCGAAAAGGAAAAGGCTGCCGTCGGCCCCGGGCAGCTTGACGATTACGACCTTGCCGCGCTTTGGGCGGCGGGGGAGGACGTGCGCTCGTTGAAATCGCTGATCCTCTTTGGGCTCAAAGGCATGGCGGCCTATGCGTACCACGCCCGCGCACTGGGGAGAACAGACCCCGCTGTGAACGCCTTTTTCTATGAGGCACTCGAGGCCATCGGCGCAGAGAAAACCCCTGACGAGCTGCTGGCGCTGGTGCTGAAAACCGGAGAAGTCAATCTGGCCTGTATGGCGCTGCTGGACGCAGCCAACACCGGCGCATACGGTGACCCCGTGCCGGTCACGGTGCCGCTGACGATTGAGAAGGGCCCCTTCATCGTGGTCAGCGGCCACGACCTGCACGATCTGAAGCTGCTGCTGGACCAGACCGCGGGCAGGGGCATCAACATCTACACCCACAGTGAGATGCTGCCCGCCCACGGCTACCCGGAACTGAAAAAATATCCGCACCTCAAAGGCAACTTTGGCACGGGCTGGCAGAACCAGCAGTCAGAGTTCCACAACATCCCCGCGCCCATCCTGTTCACAACGAACTGTCTGATGCCGGTGCGGCAGAGCTACAGTGACCGTGTGTTCACGACGTCGGTGGTGTCCTACCCGGAGCTGACCCACATCGGGGACGACAAGGATTTCACCCCGGTCATTGAAAAGGCGCTGGAATGCGGCGGCTACCCCGAGGATCACCCGATGACCGGGATGAACGGCGGCAGCACGGTCATGACCGGCTTTGCCCGCAATGCGGTGCTGTCCCACGCAGAGCAGATCGTCCGGCTGGTCCGGGAGGGGAAGATACGCCACTTTTTCCTGATCGGCGGCTGCGACGGTGCAGCACCGACGCGCAGCTACTACACGGACTTTGCACGGATGACGCCGCCCGACACGCTGATTCTGACGCTGGCCTGCGGCAAGTACCGGCTGAACGATATGGATCTGGGCAGCATCGAAGGCATCCCGCGCGTTCTGGATTGCGGGCAGTGCAACGACGCCTACAGCGCCATTCGCATTGCGCTGGCGCTGGCCGAGGCGTTTGGCTGCGGCGTCAACGACCTGCCGCTTACGCTGGTGCTGTCGTGGTATGAGCAGAAGGCTGTCTGCATTTTGCTGACGCTGCTGTATCTGGGGCTGCGCAATATCTACCTTGGCCCCACGCTCCCGGCGTTCGTCTCACCGAATGTACTGGACTTTCTCGTTAAGCAGTACAACCTGACGCCCACGGGCGACCCGAAAACAGACTTGGAAAAGATACTGAACCGACAATAACAACATCCGCCGTGCAGAGAGACGCCTCTCTGCACGGCGGATGCTTTTTTGCGGCTTTTGGCTTATTCAGGCAAATGGGCGTTTACACCTTCACCAGCTCATACGCCTGCGTGCCGATGCCAAGGGTCTCGGCGCTGTCGATGGTGTGGGTGCCGTGGCGGCTGTTGACGCGCTCCATAAAGTGGTCGCGGCCCGGGTCATTGCTGTTTATGACCAGATCGATGCAGGCGCGGTCCAGCGCAACGGGGTCAAAGCTCGAGAGGATGCCCACGTCGTTCATGCAGGGGTCCTCGGCCACGGCGCAGCAGTCGCAGTCAACGGAAAGGTTCTTCATGATGGCGACATAGGCAATCTTGCCCGCAAAGTGCTTTGCCACGGTGGAGGCGGCGTCTGCCATGGCTTCAAGGAAGGTGTCCTGCTCGGCGCAGTTCTCCCACAGGATGTGCTGGTCGGTGACCTTGCCGCCGGTATGGATGTACGTCTTGCCGGCGCTGGACGCGCAGCCGATGGACAGCTGCTTGAGCGCACCGCCGTAGCCGCCCATCGGGTGACCCTTGAAGTGGATGAGCACGAGCATACTGTCATACTTCTCGATGTTCTTGCCCAGATAGTTGACCTTGAGGACCTTGCCGTTCTCGACGGGCCATTCGACGTCCGGACCCTCGGCGTCCATGATGTCAACATCAAACAGGTCGCTCCAATGATGCTTCTTCATCAGCTCGATGTGCTTGGGCGTCTCGTTGCGCGCGCCGCCGTAGGCTGTGTTGCACTCAACAACGGTGCCGTTGACGGCGTCGATGACGGGCTTCATAAACTCGGGGTGCAGGTAGTTCTGGTTGCCGTCCTCGCCGCTATGGACTTTGACGGCCACCTTGCCGGGCAGCTCGATGCCCAGCTGGCGGTACATCTTCACAACGGCTTCGGGGGTGAGTTCGTTGGTGAAATAGACAGTAGATTTAGCCATAATAGGGGAACCTCCGTTTAAAATAGTAGCGTGATAAAAGGCTTCCCCCTCGGGGGAAGCTGTCCGCGGAGCGGACTGATGAGGGCAAAGCATGCGATTGCTGCCTGTTCACGGGTGGCCAACGGAGGGCTGCCCCTCATCCGGCCTCGGTCGGGGCCTCGGCCACCTTCCCCCTCGGGGGAAGGCTATTGAAACCGCAGTGGCAGCTCCGGTTCGCACCCGCATTTTTGCCTTTCTGCTGTCTCTAGCATAGCATGAAAGCCGGGTTTACTGTCAAGTGGTTTTGCAAAAAATGAAGCAAAAGCCTTGTAAAACACGACAAACTGTGCTACTGTAAATTTGTACAAAAGGGGAGCTTGCGTAAAGCGGGCTGAGAGTGGGCTGTATCGCCCTGACCCAAAAGGCAGCGCCGCCGCGGTGCTGCCTGAACCTGATTTGGATAATGCCAACGTAGGGAGATACCGTAGCACTGCGCTTCTTGTGAGCTTTTGTGCGGATATGTCTTTGCAGGCGTATCCGCATTTTTACTTATAAGGAGCGTTTTGTATGCTGGGTACCTGTCTTGAAAATGTGCGCAACACTGTGCCGCTGGTGCACAATATCACGAACTATGTCACGGTCAACGACGTGGCCAACATTCTGCTGGCCTGCGGCGGCAGCCCGATCATGTCCGATGAGCCGGAGGACGTCGAGGACATCACGTCGATCTGCGGCGGCCTGAACATCAACATCGGCACGCTGAACCAGCGCAGCATCGAGGGCATGTTCCGCGCGGGCGCAAAGGCGAATGCCCTCGGCCATGTCGTGCTGCTCGACCCCGTCGGCGCGGGCGCGTCGGCCCTGCGCACGAACACCGCCGTCGAGCTGATGGAGAAGATCAAATTCACCGTCATCCGCGGCAATATCTCCGAGATCAAGACGCTGGCGCTGGGCAGCGGCACGACGAAGGGCGTTGACGCTGACGTTGCGGACGCCGTGACCGATGCAAATCTGGACAGTGCCGTCAAATTTGTCAAGGACTTTGCGGCCAAAAGCGGCGCTATCGTCGCCGTCACCGGTGCCATCGACCTTGTCAGCGACGGCACGGCCTGCTATGTCATCCGCAACGGACGCCCCGAGATGGGCAAGATCACCGGCACGGGCTGCCAGCTCTCCGGCATGATGACGGCCTTCGTCGTTGCAAACCCCGACAATAAGCTCGAGGCTGCCGCCGCGGCGGTCTGCGCCATGGGTCTGGCGGGAGAAATCGGCTGGAGCCGTATGGCCGAGGGCGACGGCAACTCCACCTACCGCAACCGCATCATTGATGCCATCTACAATATGGACGGTGCAACGCTGAATGGGGGCGCCAAGTATGAACTGCGATAAAAATGATCTGCTGCTCTATGCCGTCACGGACCGCCACTGGCTGGACGGGCGCAGGCTTATCGACGTTGTGCGCGAAAGCCTTGACGGCGGTGTGACGATGGTCCAGCTGCGCGAAAAGACGCTGGAGGAGGGGAAGTTCCTCGAGGAAGCGAAGGAGCTGCAAACGCTCTGCCGCGAGCGCGGTGTGCCGTTCCTTGTGAATGACAATGTCGAGATCGCCCGCGAGATGAACGCAGACGGCGTGCATGTCGGCCAGAGCGATATGGAGGCGCAGGACGTCCGCGCGATTTTGGGCCCGGACAAGATTCTGGGTGTCTCCGCCCAGACTGTGGAGCAGGCCGTCCTGGCCGAAAAGCACGGCGCGGATTACCTAGGCGTCGGCGCGGTGTTCCCGACCGGCTCGAAGGACGACGCCGACGATGTGAGCTATGAGACGCTCAAGGCCATCTGCGGGGCCGTGTCTATCCCCGTTGTCGCCATCGGCGGCATCACGCAGGAAAATGTCGCGAAGCTCGCGGGCAGCGGCATCTGCGGCGTCGCGGTCATCAGCGCGATTTACGCGGCAAAGAACATCCAACAGGCATCCGCCGACCTGAAGGCCGCCACGGAGAAAATGCTGTATGACTAAGGCTGCTGTTTTTGATCTGGACGGCGTGCTGCTCGACTCCATGGGCATCTGGAACGAACTTGGCGCGCGGTATCTGCGCAGCCTGGGCGTCACGCCGGAGGAGGGACTCAACGAGGTTTTGTTCTCGATGAGCATGGAGCAGGGGGCAGAGTATCTGCACACGCACTATGCACTGCCGCAGTCTGCCGCCGAGGTCGGCGCGGGCATTGCGGACATGCTGCGGGACTTCTATTTTTATGAGGTCCCCGCCAAGGACGGCGCGGCGGCACTGCTGGCCGCCCTGACCGCCCGCGGCGTGAAGCTGGCGGCGGCCACGTCCAGCCCGCGGGAGCACGTCACGCGGGCGCTGGAACGGCTGGGGCTGCTCGGGTATTTCACCCGGCTTTTCACTACGGCAGAGGTCGGCGTCAGCAAGCATGAGCCGACAATTTACCTGCTGGCCGCCGAGGCCCTGCACGCCGCGCCGGCGGAAACGCTCGTCTTTGAGGACAGTCTCTACGCCCTGAAAACCGCGAAGGCCGCGGGCTTTTACACAATCGGCGTCTACGATGCCGACGGCGAGACCGACCAGGCCGGGCTGCAAATGGCAGCGGATCTGTATGTGAGAGATTTGCACGAAGCGAAAGCAGCACTCCTGTAGGGGGCGGCGTACCACTGCCGCCGCACGGCACGGAGCGGTCAAGACCGCTCCCTACAAAGCCCCTTGAAAAATTGCATCGTAGGGAGGGGTCTTGACCCCTCCGCAGGTCGTCGAGGACGCCGACCCCTGCTGTAGAAAAAAGTATCCCCCAGCGGTACACCGGGGGCACCACCTTGTACCGCTTTATAAAACCTTGCTGTATACAAAAAGGAAAGGAAGTTATCACCATGAGAACAGCATTGACCATTGCCGGAAGTGATTCCAGCGGAGGCGCCGGTATCCAGGCAGACATCAAGACCATGACCGCCAACGGCGTTTTTGCCCTGTGCGCAGTCACGGCCCTGACCGCCCAGAACACCACCGGCGTGACCGACATTTTTGACTCGACCCCGCATTTTCTGGCGGAGCAGCTCGACGCAGTGTTTACCGACATCTTCCCTGATGCCGTCAAGATCGGCATGGTATCCTCGGCAGAGCTGATCGAAACGATTGCGGCAAAATTGAAGGAATACGGCGCAAAGCACATCGTCGTGGACCCCGTCATGGTCGCAACATCCGGCGCAAAGCTGCTGCGCGACGACGCCGTGACCGCGCTGTGCGAAAAGCTCCTGCCGCTGGCCGAGGTCCTGACGCCGAACATCCCCGAGGCGGAGATCCTCTCCGGCATGACCATTCAAAACGCCGCCGATATGGAGCGGGCCGCACAGAACATCAGCGAAAAGTACGGCTGTGCGGTGCTCTGCAAGGGCGGGCACCAGATCAACGACGCCGACGACCTGCTTTGGCGCGACGGCGCGGGTAAGTGGTTCAAGGGACGCCGCATCGACAACCCCAACACCCACGGCACCGGCTGCACGCTGTCCAGTGCCATTGCGTCGAATCTCGCGAAGGGCTATGACCTTGACACGTCGGTGGAGCGCGCAAAGGCGTACATCTCCGGCGCGCTGGCCGCTATGCTTGACCTCGGCCGCGGCTCCGGCCCGATGAACCACATGTTCGCACTGAAGGGGGATTTTGTCGAATGAAAAAAACTTCTACCTTTCAGAACGGCCTGATCTGGTTCGGCGCGGGCGTCTCGCTGGCCGAGATCCTGACCGGTACCGCCTTTGCGCCGCTGGGTATGGCATCGGCATGGGCGCGGCCATTTTTACCGGCGAGTATGACATTGCCGTCATCATGGTCAAGGCCGGGCTCGGCATTGCCGCGCTGATCATTCTGGTTTTCTCCACGGTCACGACGACCTTCCTCGATGCGTGGAGCGCGGGCATCTCTGCCGAGAGCCTGTCCGCAAAGCTCAACGGAAAAAAGACCGCCATTGCCGTGACGGTCATCGGCACGGCGGCGGCCATCCTCTTCCCGATGGACGACATCACGGGCTTTCTGTACCTGATCGGCTCGGTGTTCGCGCCGATGATCGCCGTGCAGATCGCAGACCACTTTATTTTGCACCGGGACCGCTTTGCTGTGGCTGCCGATGCGCGCAACCTTGTTATCTGGCTCGTGGGCTTTATCGCCTACCGCCTGCTGATGGGCGTTGACACGCCGGTGGGCTACACGCTGCCCGACATGGTGCTGACCGTGGTGCTGTGCCTGCTGGCCGAAAAAGTAAAACCTACCAAGCAAATGTAAAAGTGTAAACCAACGAGGCGGAGATAACGACGCCTGCGTAAAAGCGCGAAGGACGCGCTGTAAACAGCAAAATAGCACCCTGTATTTTGCGAAACCTGTCCTGTTTTGGAGCACGGGCGGCAGCTATAATGGTAGCATCATCAGCAAGAAAACCCGCTGATGACGACCCTTATCGCTGCCGCTTTTTTTGCGGCCCAATGTGTTCTGAAGGAGGAACAAGAGTATGGGATTCATTATTGCTGCCGCTGTTGCCGCGGCCGTCATCGCCTTCTGCTTTCTCTGCTACAAGAAGGCTCCGCCGACCCAGGCCATCGTCGTGACAGGCTTCGGCCTCTCCCGCCCGAAGGTCGTCTGCGGGCGCGGCGTCTTTGTGCTGCCCATTGTGCAGCGCGCAGACCGCCTGAACATGCGCCTGTTGAAAATCGACGTGAAAACGCCGGAAACGGGCGTTAAAACCAAGGAGGGCGTCTCCCTCTGGCTCGACAGCGTCGTCACCGTCCAGGTCTACAGCGAGAACTCCACCGTCTCGGACGAGGAGGTCCGCAACGCCGGCTATGACGACATCCACAAGTACATCAATTCCCGCCAGCAGTCCGCGATCTCGAACTTCCTCGGCATGGACGAGGCGCACATCAATGAAAAGATCAACGATGTGCTGCAGGGCAACCTGCGTGAGATCGTGTCCGAGATGACCGTGGACCAGATCCTGACAAACCGCAAGCAGATGGCCGTCAGCGTCGTGGAGAACGCACGTCCCGACCTGGCCAAGATGGGCTTGGAGGTCGTGACCTTCAACGTGCAGGACGTCAAGGACGCCGTGGACGCCATGGGCCACAACCACGGCGTTATTGAAGCCATCGGCGTCGAGCAGGAGGAGCTTGTGAAAAAGCGCGCCTCCATCGCCAAGGCCGAGGCCGAGCGCGACGTCTCCTGCGCGAAGGCTGCCGCCGCCATGGCCGCGAACGAGAAGGAGATCGAGGCCCAGACCGCCATTGCCCAGCGCAACAATGAGCTGGAGCTGGCAAAGTCCAAGCTGAAGGCCGAGGCTGACAAGGCCGCCGCCGACGCGAACGCCGCCGGTATGATCCAGACGAACCTGCGCGCCAAGGAGGTCAAGGAGTCCGAGGCCGACGCCGAGATCGCCCGCCAGAAGAAGATGGTCGACCTGGCCGCCCAGGAGGCCGAGGTCCAGCAGCGCAAGCTGGATGCCGAGGTCCGCAAGCAGGCCGACGCCGAGCTGTACCGCCGCCAGAAAGAGGCCGAGGCCCAGAAGTATGAGGCCGAGCGTGCCGCCGAGGCCGCGAAGTTTGCCAAGCAGCAGGAGGCCGAGGGCATCGCGCTGGTCGGCAAGGCCGAGGCGGAGGCCATTCGCCAGAAGGGCCTGGCAGAGGCCGAGGCGATGAAGCAGAAAGCCGAAGCCTACAAGCAGTACAACGACGCCGCTGTGGCCGAAATGATGATCAAGGTCCTGCCTGAAATTGCCAGGAGCGTCGCGCAGCCCCTGTCCAGCATCGACAAGGTGTCCATCATCGGCGGCGATGCGTCCGGCGTGTCGGGTGTCTCCGGCAATGTGCCGGTGCTGATGGCCCAGACGATGGAGGCCATGAAGGAGGCCACCGGCATCGACATGCGCGACATTGTCCGCGCCAACAGCATCGAGGCCAAGACGGACCGAAACATTACGATCAAGACTGAGCCGGAGGGCGAGGCGTAAGGACGTAGGGGAGGGATTCATCCCTCCCGGGCCGTTTACTGCAACGGCAAGTCTGTGCGGAGGGGTCAAGACCCCTCCCTACAGAGCCATTTTACAAAGAGTTGTAGGGAGCGGTCTTGACCGCTCCGGGGAACGCTGCGGCTGCCGCCTTGTTCCAGGGAGGGATGAATCCCTCCCCTACCTGCAATAAAAAAGGCTATCCGACACAAAATCGGGTAGCCTTTTTCTTATCCTCTCACAGCTCCGGCAGTTCCTCCCACACAGGCAGGCGGTGCAAAGCGCGGACAATGTTGCACTGCTCTAACAGCGTGCCGTCGCCGTCGCACATCGTAGCGTACCACAGCGGGCTGCGCAGGGCGTGGGTGTCGGTGTCAAACAAGTGCTCGGGACCGCTGGCGTACTGGAAATGCAGGTGGCTTAAAAGCCCGCCCTGCAGCCGGGCCGCGCGGGGCGGCATCGGCTCCATTGCCAGCAGGCAGCGGAACGGCCAGTCGGCGGGGACGTCCTCGGCGACGAAAAGGGCGTTCTCCTTACCCTCAAGCCCGTGCTCCAAAACGTGGTCCAGATGATAGACCGCCCGGCCGAGGGTGTTCCCGTCGGCGTCCGTCCACGCGATGCAGAGCTTGCCGCCGTCGGCGGGAGTGATAGTCCAGCCGCCCAGCGTGTGCGGGTTGCCGATGCTCGTCGTCACGCAGGCCGTCTGCCAGAACTGCTTCGCGCCACTTTTAAACATCGGCAGCGCAGCAGCGGCGGCCTCGGCCTCCTGCCAGGCAAGCTGCAAATACGGGTCAGTGCTGGTGATATAGCTCTCAAAATTCTGCCAGCGGCCCAGCCAGTCGTTCGGGTGAAATTCCATGGGGGTCACACTCCTTCCGTATCGTCCCAGCGTATGACGCGGTCACACCAGTTGGCGGCCAGCTCCTCATCGTGGGTGATGACAAGCAGGGTCTTGCCCTGCGCCTTCCATTCCTGCAAAAGCTGCCCGACCTGCTGCATACTGCCCAGGTCAAGGCCGCTCGTCGGCTCGTCCAGTAAGATCAGCGGCTTGTCGGACAGCATGGCCGCCGCTACGACGACCCGCTGCTTCTGCCCGCCGGAAAGGCTCATCGGGTGGCGGTCCGCCAGACCGTCCAGCCCCAGCGCCTGCAAAACGGCGTCGCACCGCTCCGGGTGGGCTGCGCCGAGCAGCACCTCCTCCCGCACGCTGTCGCTGAACAGCTGATAATTCACATCCTGCATGACAAGGAAGCTGCTCCTGAGCCGCTCCCTTGCGTTGGCGGGTCTGCCGTTCCGGCAGATTTTGCCGCTGACCGGCTCCAGCAGGCCGCAGAGCGTGCGGGCCATCGTCGATTTGCCGATGCCGTTGCGCCCCATCAGGCCGACGATCTCACCGGCGGCAAAGCTCATATCGGGCAGGGTGCGCAGCGGGTGCTTTTTGTCGCAGCCCAGCGTGACGCCCTCCAGCGTGAGCACCGGCGTACCGGGGCATCGGGCGCTCTGCTTTGCGCGGATTCCGGCGCGGCAGTCGTCCAGCGTGCGGGCGCGCAGACCGTACCCGGCCAATGTGTCCGCAGGCAGCGCGGCAAACTCCGCAGCGGACCACTGCGCGGCCAGGCGGCCCGCCGCAAAGAAGAAATACCTGTCCGCCAGATCGGTGATCCAGGCAAGGCGGTGCTCCGCCAGCACAACGGTCACGCCCTGCCGCTTCATCACGGCAATCATATCGTGCAGCTGCGCGATGGCGGCGGCGTCCAGGTTGCTCGTCGGCTCGTCCAGCACCAACAGCCGCGGGCCGAGCATACAGGCCGCCGCGAACGCGACGCGCTGCTTTTCCCCGCCCGACAGCTTGAAAACGCTGCGGTCCATCAGCGGGCCGAGCCGGAACTGTTCGACGACCTCGTCCACGCGGCGGCGGATGGACTGCGGCTCCATGCCGGCGTTCTCACAAGGGAAGGCCAGCTCCGCCGTCGTGTCCACGTTGAAATACTGGGTCTTGGGGTTCTGGAACACGCTGCCGACCTGCGGCACATAGGCTTCGATGGCGGCCTCGCCCGCGGCCAGCCCCGCCGCCGTGCAGCGGCCTGTCAGGGTGCCGGGATAAAATTCCGGGGAAAGACCGTTCAGCAGATGGGTGAACGTCGTCTTGCCGCAGCCGCTCCGGCCACAGAGGACGACGCATTCCCCGGGCTGCACCGTCAGCGTGACGTCCTGCAGGGCGGGGGAGGGAGCACTTTGATAGGTAAAGCTTGCGTTTTCGGCTTCGATCACAGCAGAGTCACCACCTTCCAGAGCAGGGGCAGCGTGCAGAGCGCGGGATAGAGGAAATCCCACGCGGTCAGCCGCAGCTCGGTCATGCAGGTATGCCGCCCCGGCAGGCCGATGCCCTTGGTCAGCGCGGCGGCGGAAAGATCCTGCGCCACATTGTTGCTGTTCATCAAAAGCGGCATCAGGATGTATTCCAGCGACTGCACGGGATGGCGCAGCAGCGCGCCGCGGCCCGCGGCAATGCCCCGCAGGGCCATGGCCGCGCGGATGTGGCGGTAATCCTCACCCACGGTGGGAAAGAACCGCACGACGACGGCACAGGGGATGATGATGCTCTCCGGCAGGTGCATCCGGCGCAGCGCGGCGGTCAGCTCCCCGACTGTCGTCGTTGAAAACGCATAGGCGCCGGTGATGATGCAGGGCAGCATCATCCGCACGCCGACCGAGACGAGGGAGAGCAGGTTCAACAGCACGCCATCCCCGGCGCGGGGCACGACAAAGAGGTCCACGGCCAGCAGACCAAAGTACAGCACCGACAGCCGTACCCCCGCGCGGGCCTTGCCTGACAGGAAGAACAGCAGCAGGCACAGCGCCGTGGCAGCGGCCTCCGCCCCGGTGCCGACGTGAAAGAGAAGCATCAGGTTGGCAAGCAGCAGCAGATAGAGCTTGGCGCGCGGGTCCATGCGGAAGGTCATGCAACGATCCCCGCCTTTTCAAAGTGCTTCTTCAGCATCTTCTGGCCGAAGAAGCCGCCCACAAGGGCGCAAATCAAAATTGCCAGCATGCTGACCACAAAGCTGCCGCTGTTGATGGGTGCAAACAGCGTGTCGATGTAGGCGGCGTCCTTGCCGCGGGCCGTCAGGTTGGCTATGTAGGCGGATTTCATGAACCACAGCGGCAAAATCGGGCCGGTCAGACCATAGGAAAACACGACGTAGCTGGCCAGCAGCAGCTTTTTGCTGCGGTATTTGCCCGCAGCAGCCACCAGGTCTGCCGCGACGCCGCAGATGATGTTGGCCGCGAACGACAGCACAAAATGGCCGGAGACGAAGAAGAACAGGCCCATCACAAGGCCCATGATCGTGATGCCGCCGAATTTTTGCAGCTTAGCGGCCAGCAGCATATAGACGCTGCCGGAGATCAGCGCGGCCACGGCGGGCAGCAGAATGTTGCCCACGCCAGGCAGCAGTGCACAGGCGAAGGTCGCCACGGTGACAAGCACAAAGTACAGCGCGGTAAAGACGCCGACAGAGATCAGATCGGGCACGGTCAGCTTGTTGGACTTCTGGTTCATGGGGATTCCTCCTGATTTGTGTTAGCTTATTCTAACTCGTACGGCATAAAAAGCACCATGCCTGTACATGGTGTTCACAGCAGAGGTTAGTTTAGCATAACCGACGTGACTTTGTCAACTGCCGGTATTTGCAAGCGGCGCGGAGGGTGTGCTATAATAAGATGGAAATTAACTGCAAGGGGAGAACAGCCATGCTGCATCTGTACTGGGGCGACGGCAAGGGCAAGACTACCGCCGCCATGGGGCTGGCGCTGCGGGCGCTGGGCCATGGCCGCAGGGTGGTCATCCTGCAATTTTTAAAAGACGGCTCCAGCGGCGAAATTGAAATGCTGCGCCGCTGCGGGGCAGTCGTGTACGCCTGCCCCAACGCGAAATTCACCTGGCTTATGACCGACGCAGAGCGCGCCGAGGCACGCCGGACGAACACCCGGACGTTACAGACGATTTTACAGGGCAGCTTTGACCTGCTGGTGCTGGACGAAGCCTGTGCCGCTTGCAAAAATGACCTTGTGGAGGAAGCTCTGCTGCGGGAGGCCGCCGCCCGCGCCGAACAGGGGGCAGAGGTCGTGCTTACCGGGCGTGAGCCCGCCGCCTGGATGCAGGACGCCGCCGACTACTCCACCGAGCTGCGCGCCGTCAAGCACCCCTACACCCGGGGCATCGCCGCGCGCGAGGGCGTTGAATACTGATACATACGGAAAAAGCCCCGCCGCTCCCTCGCCATGAGAGCGGCGGGGCTTTCCCGTCCAAAAGAGACTTATAGAAGCAAACAGAGGATGGCGTTTTTAAGCGGTCTGCTTTTTGTCATTCCGTCAGCACAACTGCCACGTCGTTGACGTTTGTGCCGGTGGGGCCGGTCATGATCAGACCGCCAACGGCCTGTAAGGCGTGGTAGGCGTCGTTGTCGGCCAGCACACGGGGCACGTCCAGGCCCGCCGCAGTGAGGGCGGCTAAGGCTTCGCCGTCCGCGTAGCCGCCTGCGGCATCGGTGGGACCGTCGGTGCCGTCGCTGCCCACCGAGAAAACACAGCACCCGCGCAGCCCGGCCAGCGCCGGGGCTGCGGCTAAGGCAAGCTCCTGATTGCGCCCGCCCAGCCCATGGCCGGTCAGATGCACAACGGTCTCGCCGCCCGCGATAAAGGCCTGCTTGCGGCCCTGCCCTGCGTGGGTGCGGGCAATGCTTCCCAGAAGGCTGCCGGCCTCCCGGGCCTCACAGCAAAGGCAGTCTGTCAGCAAAACCGGCTCGTACCCTTCGGCGCGGCAGGCGTCCGCAGCGGCACGGCACAGCTCCCGCACGCTGCCGGTGATTTTTGTGGTCACGTTGGGCAGCGTTTTGGGCGTTTCCTGCCGCAGCAGGGCCGCGGCAGCAGGGGAGAGCGCCAGCCGGTATTTTTCCGCAATGGCAGCAGCCTGTGCGCAGGTCGAGCTGTCCGGACAGGCCGGGCCGCTGGCGATCATATCGAGCGGGTCGCCGAGAATGTCGCTGAGCACCACGCTGTACACCGCGGCGGGCGCACAGGCCAGCGCGAACCGCCCGCCCTTGACGGCAGACAGCCGCTTGCGGATCGTGTTGATCTCAACAATATCGGCACCGCAGGCCAAAAGTGCCTGTGTGATGGCCTGCAGCTCCTCAGCGGGCAGCAGCGGTTTTTCAAACAGCGCGCTGCCGCCGCCGGAGAGCAGAAACAGCACGGTGTCGTCTGCCCGCAGACCGCTGACAAGCGCCAGCGCCCGCTGGGTGGCCGCAAAGCTGTTGTCGTCCGGCACCGGATGCCCTGCCTCGCAGCAGGTCACGCCGGGCAGCGGCCCCCTGACATGGCCGTATTTTGTGATGACGATCCCGCCGTCCACACGGCCCAGCACGGCCAGCGCCGCGTGGGCCATCTGCCACGCGGCCTTGCCCGCCGCCACGAGAAATACACGCCCCTGCGGGTGAAAATGCGCCAAAGCACGGCGCACCGCCTCATCCGGCAAAACGGATCGGATGGCCGCTGTCCAAATTGATTCTGCGCGTTGGCGCAAGAGCTGCTCCATTGTGTTGCTCCTTTCCTTTCGTAAAAGCAGGGGACAGCCGCCCGCACCCCCTGCGGTTTGTCGCACCGGGCGTTGTCAGGATATGCTCTGAATATTCTCTTATCCGCAGAGCATGACCTTGGCGGTGAAGGTGCCGTTCTGATGGGTAAAGGTACTGGTGCCGCCGGTTTTCTCCGCAATATGGGTGACGGACTGGATACCGATCCCGTTTTCCTTCCGCTTGGAGGAGCGGAAAACGCCGTTCTTTTCGTTGATCTCGCCGTCAAACGCATTTTCAACCTCGATCAACAGAATCCGGTCGGCGTGAACATAAGCGGTCAATTCGATCTGCCGCCTGCCCGGTGCGGTGCGAAGGCTTGCCTCCAGCGCATTTTCCAGCAGGTTGGAAAGCACGAGACACATATCGATCTCGTCAACCGGCAGTGTTTCCGGCAAATCGAGCTTGGCGCGGAAGGGGATCTCATCGCGCTTTGCCATGGCGCAGTAATAGCCGACAACACTATCAGCCGCACGGTTTTCACAGAAGCACATATCAAGATTCGGGATGCGGGAGACGGTCTTTGCAAGGTAGCTTTTCAGGTTCTCCAGGTCACCTGCCTCGGCCAGCGCAGAAATTTGATTGAATTGGTGGCGCATATCGTGCCGTGCCTGCCGCGCTTCCTCGATGGCAGTCCTGAGGTTTTCATAGCGCTGCTGCTGCATCGAAAGAAACTGGTTTTCCTGCTGCAGCTTCGCATTGCGGTTGAGACTGGTTGCCATCAGCAGGAAAACCGCATTGAAGCAGAACATAAAGACCAGAAGCGCACTGCTCAGCACAATATAGCCCTGCAGTACGCGGCCGGTCTGGAGCGTTGACTGATAGCGCGGGATCATGAAAAGGTTCAAAAGGATGAACGCCAGCGGCAGGACCCAGAACACATACCAGGTCTGCGCAAAATTGTCGTCCTCGACCATCGCACGCACCGTATGTGTCGCAGGATAATACGCGGCCAGCACGATGACCCAGCAAACGGCGTTATAGAACACGCAGGCGCCCAGGCAGAGCCACGGTCCGTCCGGCGGCAGCTGCAGGTTCCGGATAATCGCTGCGCTGACGGCACGGGACAGGCTGTTCACGCACGCGAACACCGCGCAGACGGCCAGCGCAATCGTGCCGGATTTCCAGAGGGAGATGGTAAGCGTTCCGGTATACAGGCAGATCGCAGCCAGCGTGACCCCCGCAAGGGCAAAGACCGTGGAAGCATGAAGCCGATAGCAGGCAAGCCCGCTGCCGATGCACAGGCACGCCATCAAGGGAAAAAGCCAGGCGGCCAGCCTTCCGGGGAACTGCTTCAGATAGGTTTTTACAGGGAAATATCCAAGCAAAAGGCCGGGGAGAACGACGAGAAGTTCCAAAATCGGACGCAGAATATCCTTCATTTCATACGCTCCCTTTGCAGCAGAAATTCCATAAACGCCTGCCGGGCAGGCTTTAAAAGCTCCTGACTGACATAGACGCGGCTGCCGTCTGTCATGCAGAAGGCACCGTCCCGAAAATCTGCGGCGTGCTCTAAATTGACGATCATGCCTCTGCCGCAGACGAAAAAGCGGGGATCTTTTTTCAGAGGCTCGGTGAACACCTTAAAGCTCTGGCGGGTGACCAGCGTTTTCAGGGCAGTCGTGCGGATGTTGATCAGATGTGCAAAATGCTCTGCCGAGATAATATCCCGGTAGCAAAGACGGACATCGCTGCCGCTGACCTTCACCGTCAGGACCGGCTCGGGGCGGGGGAGCCTTGCAAGCATCTCGGCAAGCAGGGCGGAAAGCTCCTCCTCGGAAAAGGGCTTCACGAGATAGTGGAGCGCACGGACCTGAAAGCCCTCCAGCGCGTGGTCGGTTGAGGTCGTGGTAAAAACCAGAAGGCAGTCTGCGTCCGTTTTGCGCAGCTCCTTTGCAGCGTCCATGCCGCTCATCCCGTGCATGTAAATATCCAGAAACGCGGCGGTAAAGCGCTGCTCTTTTTCTGCGGCGAGAAAGCTCTCGCCGCTTTCAAATTCCAATAGCTGCGCCTCGGTGCCGCACAGGCGCAGCTGCCGCGCAAGGCGCGTTTTCAGCTGCGCGCGCTCGGTCTCAAGATCATCCACAATTGCTATTCTCATGCCGGACTGGCTCCTTCGGAAAAGATTCTATGTTAATTATACCACAACTGTCCGGCACCGGCACAGCGGAAAAACCCGATTTCGTGCCGGAATTGGGGCTTTCGTGCCAAAAGGCTTGAAAAGCCTGCACCGTTCCGTATACTGAAAGCAGAAACAGTCAACGACGGCAGAAAGGGGGCGGAGCGCTATGTACCACATTGCCGTGCTGACAAAGAGCGAAACGCAGGAGACCTTTTACAGAGAACAGCTTTCACGGTTCTGCGCAGAGCGCGGTCTGTTTCCCAGGGTGGACTGCTACCGCGGGCAGGAGGTATTCTTTGAGGTCGCGCGCAAAAATGCGCCGACCAACGCCGTAATTTCCCTTCCGGGCGTGGATGGGCTGAATGCAGTGGAGCACCTGCGGGCGCTTTTCCCGGAAACGCGCATCATCTGGTGCAGCGAGCTGGATTTTTCCCTGCATGCGTTCCGGCTGCGCGTAGACTACTTTCTGCTGGAGCCGATAACGGAAGAAGCATTCCGGCATGGGCTTTATGTATGGGTAGAGGAAAAACAACCGTCTGCTTCGCCCCGAGCGGATCACAACCAACACAGCAAGGAGGATCACCGATGAAAAAGAGAAACCCGATTTATACTGCAGGCAGCTTCCTGCTGGCAGGAGCATTGACCCTGTCGATGGCAGCCTGCAGCGGAGCACAGGCACCGGCGGAGGTCACGCAGACGCCTTCCGCCACTGCAACACCGGCTGCCACAGCCGCGCCTGCCGAGGAAACGACCCCTTCCGCGCCGGTATCCGGCGCACTCCCCGTGAAGGCCTTGCAGCCCAAGCAGGTCGACGAAAACCCCTACATGGCAAAGAGTGATGCGAACATCCATCACGACGGCTATAACACCGATTCAACCGACGAGATCCTGCCGCTCGGCATCTATCCGGAGATCCATGTCTCCTATGAGACGACAAACGCGAATGCGTCTCCCGCCATTTACTTTGACAGCTACGGCCATGCAGTCGTTCCGCTGCTCGGCGGCATCGCCATCCGCGATCTAAATGCGGAGGAGACAAAGACGCTCGGTTATTTTTCCCCGAAGCAGCATGACGGCGGCAGCTACCTGATCCAAAGCTCCTACACCTTCCTGGACGCTGAAAACCGCATCGTCTGCCCGACCAGCAACAACCATGTACTGATGCTCCGCGCAACGGACGAGGAGGGCAATGTCCTTCCCGAGTTTGAAAAGGTGCTTGACATCGACATCAAGGCGGCGGCAGAGGCCGCGCTCGGCAAGGAGCTGACGCAGAATCTTCTTTCCGTGGTATTTGACTACGACGGGAACCTCTGGTTCGCCACCGGCGGCTTCCGCATCTATCCCGAGCGCCAGCAGCAGGGCGTTCTCGGCTATATCGCCCACTCGGCAATCGAAGCGATCCTCAACGGTGAGCAGACCGACCTGTCGAAGGCGGTTTTCGTCTACGAGCTGACGCCCGGCGAGGGCGCGGAGAACGGCATTGCCGCCTCCAAGGACGGCGCGGTCATTCTGACCAATAAGAATTGCTATCTGCTGCGCGCCAACAACGGTGTCGAGGCTGTCTGGTGTACGCCGTATGAGAGCGTCGGCGCGAAGGTCAGCGGTGAAGGCGACAAGACCACCGGCGGCGGTCTTGCGTGGGGCGGCGGCTGCTCGCCGACGCTGACGCCGAACCTTGTGATGTTCACCGACAATGCAGACCCCGTGAATCTTCTTGCGCTCGACATGAAAACCGGTGAGGTCGTGGCAAAAACGCCGGTGCTCGATGATCTGCCCGATGGCTATCAGGTGGCAATCGAGAACTCTGCAATCGTCTACGATGACGGCGCGGGCACGGTCAGCACGATTGTCTGCAACTGGTTCGGCGCGGGCAACGCAGGCCTTGCCGACCCCAACAACGATTCTTCGATCCAGAGCTACGCCAACATTTATGACCAGAACTGGCTGATGAAGGGCAATGCCATGATCGCCCCCGGCGTCGAGCGCGTGGACACCGTGAAAACCGACAGCGGCTACGAGATGAAGAGCATCTGGACCCGAAACGATCTGAGCGACACCGCGATCATGAAGCTCTCCACCGCAACGGGCTATATCTACGGCTATGTGCAGGATCTGACCACGGGTATGTGGCAGTACATCATTCTCGACTTTGAAACCGGCGAGACTGTCTTTACGATGGATGTTTCCAACAAGTACGGCTACAATAATATGGCCATCGGCATGTACACCGGCAACAGCGGAAATGCACTCTACTGCCCCACCGGCTATCTGGAGCTGCTTCGCCTGCAGGACCGCTTTGTCTACCTGCCCGAACTTCCGTACCGCGAGGTCGATCTCGATCAGGCGGCACGAAATGTGCTTACACAGGATCAGTTTGCACAGGACGGCGGCGAAGGTACGGTTGCAAGCTGGCGCAATACCGCAACCATCCGCAATGTTCACCCCAACACCACGGTGGCCTTCCGCATGAACAACCTGTCCGGCAGCGCCTCCGATTTGACGCTCTACGCCTATGGTGCAGACGGCAAGCTGGTAAAGGTTGCCCCCGAGCTGTGGTCGATCACCGACGAGACCGGCGCGGCTGCGTCCGAACTGACGGACGGCGTTCTCTATGAGCTGCGCGTGACCGTCGCCGACGGCGGCGATTTCGACCTGAGCGAAACGGAAAAGGAAATCAAGCTGTCCGTTGTGCTTGGAAAATAAGTGGGTTTTGAGAGACTGCTGCACATTCCTCCCAAAAAGACCCCAAAAAGACCGAAATAAAAACCATAAAATGCTTGGAGGTTCACACCGTCAAGCAGACAGAAAAACAGTATTCGTTTATCGTTCGCCGTTTCCTTGTGGAAACGGCGAATTTTTCGTGCAAAGACGAAACAGCCAATGCACGATCCTCTCCGAAGCATCGGGTGCAACCCGGGTGCAATGCAATCTTAACGCAATCTTAATATTCCGGCAAAAAAGCTTAACACCATCTTTAAACGGGCGGCGCTATACTGTATTGTACGAAAATTTTGCTGGAGTGTGATTCCTTTTGCCATCTCATCGGCGTTTAGCCTGTAAGCTCAATTACTTTCAGTCCATAATTCTGCTGTTTGCAGCGGTTATCCTTATCGGGGCGGCACTTCTGATGCTGCCGATTTCTGCGCAGGAGCGCACCGTCACCCCTTTCCATGAGGCATTATTCACAGCAACCTCCGCCGTCTGTGTCACAGGGCTGGTTGTGCGGGATACGGCTTCTCACTGGTCAGCGTTTGGTCAGGCCGTGTTGATGGTGCTGATTCAAATCGGCGGCTTGGGTGTGATCACAGTCGGCGCGTCTTTCTCGCTTTTATCAGGTCGGCGTATTTCCCTGTCCCAGCGCGGGCGGATGCAGGAGGCCATATCTGCTCCAAAAGTCGGCGGCATTGTGCGGCTGACAGGCTTTGTGATCCGTACCTCTTTGATGATGGAAGGAATCGGCGCGCTTTGTATGCTCCCGGTTTTCTGCCGGGATTTCGGCGTTTCCGGGATATGGAAAGCCGTTTTTCATTCCGTCTCCGCTTTCTGCAATGCGGGCTTTGATTTAATGGGTACCCCCGACATGCCTTTTGTCTCGCTGACCGCATATCGCGCAGACCCGGTTATCAACCTGACGATTTCCGCCCTGATCGTTGTGGGCGGCATCGGCTTTCTGACATGGGATGACGTGCGGAGCAATCGGCTTTGCTTTCATCGCTATCGGCTGCAGAGCAAAGTTATTCTGACGGCAACAGCGCTCTTAATTTTGCTGCCAACGCTATACTTTTTCTGCTTTGAATTCAAAGGCGGCACACTGCGGGAGCGGCTGCTGCTCTCGCTGTTCCAGTCCGTAACGCCCCGAACAGCGGGATTCAATACGGCAGACTATACGTCACTGTCCAGCAGCGGGCGCGGCCTTACCATTCTGCTGATGTTCATCGGCGGTTCATCGGGTTCTACGGCGGGCGGCATCAAGACAACAACGGCGGCAGTACTTGTCGCCAATGCGTTTGCTGTATTCCGCAGGCAGAAAAGCCCCGAAATGTTCGGGCGGCGGATGGAAGAAAAAGCGGTCTATGATGCCGCAGCTATTTTTACACTGTATCTCGTCCTTTCGCTGACGGGAGCGTTTGTCATCAGCACGGTGGAGACGCTGCCGCTGTCCGAATGTCTGTTTGAAACGACCTCGGCCATTGCTACCGTAGGGCTGTCTCTGGGGTTGACACCGCATCTTGGAATCGTCTCGCAGGGGATTTTAATTTTCTTGATGTTCATTGGGCGCGTCGGCGGACTGACTATGATTTATGCAGCGCTCTCCGGCAGCAAAAGCAGCGCGGCACGGCTGCCGCAGGAGCGCATCACCGTAGGATAAAGAAAGGTACATACCATGAAATCTATTTTACTGATCGGGTTGGGTCGATTTGGCCGCCACATCGCAGAGGAGCTGAACAAGCTCGGCCATGAGGTCATGGCGGTGGACGAAAACGAGGACCGCGTCAACGCCGTTCTGAGTATTGTGACCAACGCCCAAATCGGCGACAGCACCAACGCGGAATTCTTGGAGGCGTTGGGCGTCCGCAATTTTGATGTCTGTATTGTGGCGATCAGCGGAAATTTTCAGAGCTCGCTCGAAACCACTTCTCTGCTGAAGGAGCTGGGCGCAAAAATGGTAGTCTCCCGTGCGGAACGGGATGTGCAGGCTAAATTTCTGCTGCGCAACGGTGCGGATGAGGTGCTTTACCCGGAAAAGCAGCTGGCCAAGTGGGCGGCCATCCGCTACGGATCCGACCATGTGCTGGATTATATCGAGCTGGACCACGACCACGCCATTCTGGAAGTATCTGTGCCGTCCGCGTGGATCGGAAAGACTGTTGGCGACATCAATATCCGCAAGAAATACAGCATCAACATTCTGGGCATCAAGCGCAACGGGATTGCCGACGTCAACATTGACTCGGACACGGTTCTGCCCGGTGACGGCACATTGCTGGTGCTGGGCGAGGGCAAGGCCCTGAGCCGGTGTTTTCATATCTGATCGTTTGCAAGGGAAGTGGTTCATTTGAGAACGGCACTGCTGATTTTGCTGTTTCTGGCCGCAGGACTTTTTCTTGTTTTTATCGGTGCCCGGTGTGATGCGTTCTGGCGCAGCGTTCGCCGCGCACAATTTGAGCGGCGTGAAGGCTTCCGGCGCTGGTAATGCCGCTCGAAATATGGTATGATACCCTTCAGAAGGGAGGATTTGCTGTGAATATTAAAAAGCCATCTCCCGATACAATGAAAGAGCAGGCCGTCCGACAGGCAAAGGATCTTTTGATCACGGTGCTGATTCTGACCGCTGCAACCGGCATCGGCAATATTTTCTGGTATTTCTCTTTTACCAAAAATATCATATCGGTGTATATTCTGGGGACATTGCTGACCTCGCTTTTTACCAAAAGCTATTTCTACGGCTTTTTAAGCTCGTTTTCCAGCGTGCTTCTTTTCAATTTTTGCTTTACAGAGCCCCGCCTGACGCTGCACGCATACGAGCGCGGCTACCCTGTCACCTTTGCCATTATGCTGATCGTTTCCATCATTACGGTCACATTGGCGATTCAGAATATCCGCAATGCCGAGGAGAAAGAGCGCGCTGCCGTCCGCGCCAAGAATGAACAGCTGCGCGCCGATTTGCTGCGCACGATTTCCCACGACCTGCGTACCCCGCTGACATCCATTTCCGGCAATGCCTCCAACCTCATCAGCAACTATGAGAAGATGGACGACCCCACCCGCAAGCAAACGTTTCTGGACATCTACGACGACTCTATGTGGCTCATCAATCTGGTGGAGAACATTCTTTCCATCTCCCGCATTGAGGATGGTCGGATGAATCTGTCCATCTCTACAGAGTTAGTAAGTGAAGTGTTTGAAGAAGCCCTGCGCCATACCAACCGGCACAGTGAGCAGCACACGATTACTGTACAGATGGACGATGATCTGCTGCTGGCGCACATGGATGCCAAGCTGGTTGTGCAGGTCCTGATCAATCTGGTGGATAATGCCATCAAATACACGCCTGCCGGGTCGCACATTGTCCTTTCCGCTGCGGCGCAGGGGGAAAGCGCCGTAATTCGGGTAAGCGATGACGGCCCCGGTATTCCCGACGAAGCAAAAGAAAAGGTCTTTGAAATGTTCTCCACCGGGGAAAAACGCATTTCGGACAGCCGCCGCAGCCTTGGGCTGGGACTGGCCTTATGCCGCACGATCATCGCAGCCCACGGCGGCACCATTACACTGTCCGACAATACGCCGCACGGCTGCATCTTTACTTTTACACTGCCCCTTGGGGAGGTTTCTTTGCATGAATAAACCCTTGATTCTGGTTGTGGAGGACGATGCGCCTATCCGCAACCTGATTACCACAACACTGAAAACGCAGGATTACAAGTACATTGCGGCGGCTACTGCGTCCGAAGCACTCCAACAGGCAACGATCCATGCACCGGATGTGATGCTGTTGGATCTTGGTCTGCCTGATCTGGACGGTATCGAGGTGATTCGCCGTATTCGCAGTTGGTCTGCGATGCCCATCATCGTTATCAGTGCCCGCAGCGAGGACAGCGATAAAATCGAAGCCTTGGACAGCGGCGCCGACGACTACCTGACGAAACCGTTCTCGGTAGAGGAGCTGCTGGCGCGGCTGCGGGTAACGTTCCGCCGCATCTCGATGCTGCAAAACGCCGCCGGTTGTTCGGTTTTTACCAACGGTGATCTGCAAATTGATTTTGCGGCTGGCTGTGCCACCTTGAAAGGGCAGGAACTGCACCTGACACCCATCGAGTACAGGCTGCTCTGCGTCATGGCCAAGAATTGCGGCAAAGTGCTGACCCATACTTATATCACCCACGAAGTCTGGGGCAGTTCCTGGGACAATGACGTGGCCTCGCTGCGTGTTTTTATGGCTACGCTGCGCAAAAAGCTGGAATCCGAGCCGGATTCGCCGCAGTATATCCAGACGCATATCGGCATTGGATACAGGATGCTGAAGGTGTAAAGAGATTTAGCCGAAAGAGGTATAATAAAAACCCGCAAAATTGCGGAAAAGTGTGGAGCCTCCCCTGTCCTTCGCTAAAGTTTGATTTAGCGAAATATAATGATTAGAAAAAACCACTTCCCTGATCGTTGCGTTGGTGCGTAATTTATTGTATAATAGAGAAAATCCGTCATGGGAGGAGGTTTGATGTATGGATGCGGTTCTGATGCACAAAGAGATTCCGGTTGTAGATATTGTATTTGATGAAGAATCGAGTGTTATCCTCGGCATTGGCACCATTCATAACAGCGAACATCTTCCGATTGGAATACCTGAACACAATGGTGTTGCAGACCGTGCTGAGTTCAATTCCTGGTGGACGGAACGCTCTATACCGGCAAGCCGGTCCGGCATTAAGGATGCTCTTGAAGAACTGGGTATTCCTAACACGAAAGCCTTATTGCTTCGTTGCTACGGTCTTAGTCTGTCTGATCAATATTGGGTCAAGCCCCAAAATACGAATCTCTCATGGCGGGACATCAATTTCTTTGATAACCCGTTTTCTGATGATGTTGGTGATGTTCTGTTTGGAGCCAATAAGCGCAAGGATGTGTTGGATCTAAGTTCTCCGGATAATACATCTGTTGGCGATTTGAAGAAACGCTGGAAGATCATTGACGGAAAACGCTGCCTTGTCAAAGGCGGCAGCAGCCCATTCCGCCAGCAGCCATTCAATGAGGTTATCGCTGCCAGGATTATGGGTTTACTCGGCATTCCGCATGTGGATTACTCAATCGCATGGGATCAGGGAGTGCCCTACTCTGTCTGCGAAGATTTCGTGACACGGGATACGGAGCTGGTCCCAGCGTGGCGAATCCTAAAAGTCCTTAAAAAAAGCAACACAGACTCGCAATACCGGCGTCTAGTAAAGTGCTGCACCACGCTTGGCATTCAAAACGCTGTTGAATTTCTCAACAGAATGATTGTTTTAGACTACATCATTGCAAACGAGGACCGTCATCTAAATAACTTTGGGGCAGTCAGAGATGCCAATACCCTTGCGTGGATTGGTATGGCACCCATCTATGACAGCGGCGCCTCTTTAGGATTTGATAAACTGCCGCAGCAGATGAAATCCGAAAAAGATGCCGCTTGTAAGCCGTTTAAAAAACGTCATATCGAGCAGCTTGGGCTTGTAACTGATTTTGGATGGATCGATTTCGATAAGCTCAGCGGGGTCAGGGATATCATCGAGGCAGCTTTTTCTGACAATCGGGCATCGGAATTCATCGATGCAACGCGAATAAAGGCGATTGAGGACAGTGTTGAACGGCGTATCGACGTTCTGAAGTCTTGGGCGTCGGCAAAATAGATGCAGAAAATGGGCTGTTGCACATCCTCTAAAAAAGAAAGACCGAAGTAAAAGCCAAAAAAGGCT
>OJSI01000574.1_pt1 | contig 38224 bp, 38 predicted proteins | sample 1599401 | NCBI WGS metagenome assembly OJSI01 (sample SAMN04168658, study PRJEB22393) | human gut metagenome | biome: human gut microbiome; feature: stool | host: Homo sapiens | collected 2014-03-24
TCGCCCTGCTCCACGCGGTACTGCTTACCGCCGGTAACAATGATTGCGTACATTTTGTTCATTCCTTTTCGTTGTACTCGCTGGTCGTAAAGGCAGGCCCTCACAGGGGCCATTTGAGGCGCCCACACCAAGCGGCTAGAATAGTATAGCAAAAAAATGTGCGGATTTCAAGAGGAAAATCCCGCTTTTGCGGAAATATTTTCAGTTTTTCTCCTCTTTCAGCTGTTCACGTGCTTCAGCACCTCATCCATATCCCGGCGGCCATAGACGATGCGGAGGATCCGGATGACTTTTTCCTCTTTCAACACCTGATAGAACAGGATATACTTTCCCACTATCTTCCTGCGCACATGGATGCCCGGCAGATATTCATCAAATACCAGCTTCCCGCTTTCTGGAAAAATACACAGACGCTCTATGCACTGATCCAGCTCATTCATCAGCATCCCTGCGGCTTTTTCATTTCCCAGCTCATTTCGGATATATCCGACATTCTGTCTGACATCCTGTTTCGCACGCTGAGTCAGGGCGAAATGGTACTCACAGTCCATATTCCCTCCTGATTTCTGCCATCGCCGTCGGCCCATCCACCACGCGGCCTTCCTCTACGTCCTTCAGGCCCTCCATTACCAGCTTCAGCTCCTCTATCTCCTGCATGGTGCGCTCATAGTAATCAATATCCATCACCACGAGGCGGCCATAGCCGTTCTTCGTCACAAAGACCGGGCCGTTCTCCTCGGCGCACCGGCGCTCGATCTCCACGGTATTCTTCAGTTCTCTCATCGGAATGATCTGCATCGTAATGCCCCCTTTATGTTCTGTGGCTATATTATACACCAAAAAGAGCCACAGCACAAGGTTCTCTGCGCTGCGGCTCTTTCGAAATATTCTGATCAGGCGTCTTTTTTCTCCGCCAGTTTCTCTTTGAGCTGCTGCTTCACCCGCTCGTTATAGGCATTCGTGCGCTCGAGGAAGAGCTTGCGGGGGCTGGAAGCCACCAGCTCTTCCCTCTCCACTGTAAATTCCGGCTCTGCCTTGCGCACCTTCGCCAGCAGGCTGCGGTTCTCTGCCGTCAGAGCCAGCGTCACCATGAGAGGCTTGGACTTATATTTCCGGGTCAGGAAAATTTCCAGTGCCACACCGCCCACGACGGCCGCAGCCGCCACCAGCTGGGAAGCGCGCAGACCGAGCGACGGCACCAGCAGCAGGCTGTCGGTGCGGAGAGATTCGATCCAGAAGCGGCCTGCGCCGTACCAGACAAGGTAGCGCAGGGCGATGTCGCCGTTGAACTTCCGCTTTTTGATGTACGCCACCAGCAGGGCCAGACCCACGAAGCACCAGATGCTCTCGTAGAGGAAGGTGGGGTGGACGGGCATGGCGGGGTCGATGGTGACGCCCTTCGGCACCGTGACGGTGCTGCCCATCAGGTAATCTTCCGTTGCTTCGCTGAACATGCCCCAGGGCAGGGTGGTGTTGCAGCCGAAAGCCTCCTGATTGAAGAAGTTGCCCCAGCGGCCGCAGCCCTGTCCGATGAGGAAGCCCATGCCGGCCAGGTCGAACATGGGCAGCACCGGCACGCCCCGCCATTTGCAGGCTAAGCCGCCGAACACAAAGGCGCCGATGATGCCGCCGTAGATGGCCAGACCGCCGTCGCGGACGGCCAGCACATCCCAGATGGTATCGTAATTATAGGGTGCCATCGCCACATAATACAGGCGGGCGCTGGCGATGCCCAGCACCACGCCGATGAGGATGACATCCACCATCGAATCGGCGTCGATGCCGAACTCCGTGCAGCGGCGGAACGCAAAGACCAATGCGAGGCAGAGGCCAAAGGCGATGCAGACGCCGTACCAATAAATATCCATGTCGCCAATGCTGAAGGCTACCCGGCTCAGCTCAAAGCTGAGGCCGAGGCCCGGGAACTGTACCAGATTCGTCATTCTTCCGTCTCCTCTTCTTCGTCCTCTTCAACGGCAGTGCCGTCCGGCTCAATGTACATCACGGCCATCCGCTCAGGCCGCAGGATGTGCTGCAATGCCGCGTCGGCGTCCTCTGCCGTCAGGCCCGCCAGCATGGTGATCTGCTGGGCCACAGTCTGACCTGCCAGCGCGAAATCTGCCATCTGGCTGGCCGAATCCTCGACGTTTTCCAGATTTTCGATGAGCTGGCCGTATTTTTCGTTCTTGCAGAGGGTGAAGATCTCCCGGTCTACGCCCTCTTTGCGCACCCGCTCGATCTCGTCCAGCAGAAGCTGCCGGACGGTGTCGGGCTGGTCGCTCTCGCCGGTGAAGAGGATGCAGCAGCATCCGTCCACCCGCAGCACCTCACCGCCGAAGCCCGGGTTGGTCAGGCCCTCGTCGTAGAGGCGGCGGTAGAGCGGCGACATCCCGCCGCAGATGCAGCAGAGGATGAGCTCGTACAGCATCTCGCTGCGCAGGTCGCCGAAAGGCAGCGGCTCTTCTTTGAAGCCCAGACCGAAGCAGGACTTGGCGATGGGCATGGTGATGGTCTTTTCGGCCGCCGCCAGCGTCATCGGCTCGGGGCGGAGCAGGCGCTCGACCTTTTCCGCCGGGCGCTCGTCCATCAGGCCATGGCGGGCGCAGGCAGCCAGGATCTGCTCCATGCTGGTGTTGCCCGCTGCGGCCAGCACCATATTGCCCGGCGCATAGAACGCTTTGCAGCAGTCGTAGAGCATCTCGGGCGTTATCTCCGCGATGCTCTCCACCGTTCCCGCAATATCGCTGCGGATGGGGTGGCTGTGATACAGGCACTCGCACAGGCCGGTGATGAGCCGCCAGTCGGGGCTGTCATCGTACATCTTTATCTCCTGCCCGATGATGCCCTGCTCTTTGGCGATGGTCTGCTCGGTAAAGTAGGGATGCCCCACCATGCCCAGCAGCACGTCAAGGCTCTCGTCCAGCTGTTCCGTGGCCGTAAAGAGGTAGCAGGTGCGGTCGAAGGCCGTGAAGGCGTTGGCATTCGCGCCGGTCTTGGCGAACTTTGCAAAGGCATCGCCGTCCTCATCCTCGAACATCTTGTGCTCGAGGAAATGGGCCACACCGGCGGGCAGATGCACTTCCCGCTCCCCCAGCCGGAAATCCCGGTCGATGGAGCCGAAGCGGGTGGCGTAGATGACATGGGTGCCGGAGTAGCCCGGCATGGGGCGGACGAGTACGGTCAGCCCCGAGGGCAGAACTTTCCACTGGTCAGCGGCGGTGCGTTCCAGCACGCTCTGGGTGTTCTCAGCCATTCTCGTTCCCCTCCTCCCGCGTCAGCAGACAGCTCACCGACAGGGTGAACTGCTTCAGAATATCCCGCACATCTTCCCTGGTCACAGCCAGCAGGGCGCGGCGGGCGTCGTCCGGCGTCTGCACCGGGCCTCCCCGCAGCACCTCCATATAGTACCATGTCTCGATGCCGCCCAGCGTATCCTCCAGGCCGTTCATCCCGGCCAGCAGGCCCCGGCGGCAGTCTTCCAGCTCTTCGTCGGTGATCGGGCCGTCGCAGAGGTCCGCCAGCTCTTTGAGTACCGCCTGCTCAGCGCGGGCCGCGTCGGTGTGCTCGACGCCGCTGTTGACGGCCATGCTGCCCGTGAAGCTCTGGAAGGACGACGAGCAGTAGTAGCACAGATGGTCGCGCTCCCGGACGTTCAGGAAAAGGCGGCTGGTCACACTGCCGCCGTAGAGGGCCATCGCCAGCCGGACAGCGGCCAGCTGTTCAGGCTGCATGGGCCGGCCCAGCGTGAACAGCATACAGAGCTTGGCCTGCGTGGTGTCGAAATGCTCCACCTTCCGCACCGGCTCCCGCCGGGGCATGGCGATGTTCTCGGCCCGGGGCAGCGGGGCGCGGTCGATGGCCGAAAGCTCCGCCAGAAGGGCGTCCTTCACGGCGGTGGTGCTGGCCTCGTCGCAGCCCAGCACGATGAGCTCGATGTTCGCCGTCCGCAGCATCTCATAATATGCCTCGGTCAGCGCTTCGGGCGTCAGGCCGTCCACTTCTTCTAAGTAGCCCTCCTGCCGGACACCGGCGGGGCTGTCGCCGAAGAACTCGCGGTTGGCCTGCCGCTGGCAGTAAAGGCGCTTGTCGTTCACTTCGTCTTCCAGCGCCTTCTTCAGCATCTGCTTTTCGATGCCCACGGCCTCGGGGTCGAAGGTGCTGCCCACAAAATAGGGGTGGAACGCTGTGCCGAGGGCCAGTGCGGCGTACTCCTGCGTCAGCTTCTCCCCTTCCAGTGCGAACTGGTCTTTGATGCCTGTGATGCTGACGCAGAGGTTGTGGCTGCAGCCCATGGGGCGGGCGTCCACGGTCAGGTCGGCGCCGTAGAGGCGGGCCAGCTTTTTGGTCATCTGGGTCATGTCGGGGCAGTCGGCATAGCCTCGCTCCATCACCAGCGGCAGCAGCGCGTGGGCCGTGGCCGTCTCGCGGCGGGCCGGGAACGCGAAGTGGATGCTGATGCGGCAGCGGTTGAATTTTTGTGCGGCGTCATACGAGAGATGGACGCCGGGCGCGATTTGGGATCGTCTCAATGTTCTATCGTCCTTTTGTATTATTTCGTTTGTTCCAGCGCCAGATACTCTTCCAGCGAGAGGCCGGAGGCGCGGATGGCGAGGGCGTTGTCCCTGCCCACATACCGCCAGTGCCACGGCTCAAACACCATGCCGGTGGCGGCCTGACGCTCCTGCGGCCAGCGCAGGATGAAGCCGTGCTCTGCGGCATAGGCTTCCAGCCACTCATAGGCACGGGTGTCGGCGAAGCCGGTGTCCTTCTCCATGCTGTCTGCCGCGAGGATGTCGGCACCGTAGCCGGTGGCATATTCGCTGGCCTCCGGCGCAGGCTGGACGGTCGCAGCCCTGGCAGCGGCCTCTTCCTCCGAGCAGCCGGACTCCCGGTAGCTCTGGACAGCAGCCTCATAGGCGCTCTGGCGGGCGGCGGCATCCTGATACCCTGCCGTCAGCACCAGCTCGATCTCATCCTGCTTTGCGGCCTCGGCCATTTCGCGGTAGGCTGCGGCGGCCTCGGCTTCCAGCGAAACGCCGGTGGCATCATCGGCCACGGCCAGCTCCGGCGTCGGCTCTTCCGTCAAGGGAAGGTTTGCATTCACCAGTACGAGGCGCTTATCCGAAAGGTCCGTCTCCGCGCCGCCCTCATACTCCCGAGCCTCGAAGGCCGTCGGCGGTGCGATGAGGGCATAGGCCCTGGGCAGCAGCCAGAGGATGCCGCCGGTCATCACAGCCATGACCGCGCCGCAGCTGAGCAGAAAGACCGTCCAGTTGCGCACGAGGCGGATACGGTGCCTCCGGCGGCGTTCTTTCGGCGACAGAGCGCGGCGGGGTGCGGGTCGATTTTGCTCCATGATGCAGCTTCCTTCCTGTTTTTGACGTTCGCCCTGAATACAGGCACATAATAATATTATACACCCCTTTTATCTGGGTGTAAACGGCAGGGGCTGTAAAAAAATTGTGTACGCAAAAAGCCGCCGCACCGGCGCAGGACGCACGGCACGGCGGCTTTGAAGCCACGTCTTACTCGAACAGCATCTCGTGGATGGCGCTGACTGCCTTGTCGGCGTCCTCACGGTCGATGATGCAGGAGATCTTGATCTCACTGGTGGAGATCATCTTGATGTTGATGTTGTTGTTGGACAGAGCCTCGAACATCTTGGAGGCCACGCCGCTGTGGCTCTGCATACCGGCACCCACGATGGACACCTTGGCGCAGGTCTCGTCGCAGGTGACCTGGTCGAACTTTGCGCTCTCGCGCAGGACGCGCAGAGCAGTCTCAGCTTCGCTCTCCGCGCAGGTGAAGCTGATGTCCTTCTTGCCGTCGCGGCCGGTGGACTGCAGGATGATGTCCACGTTGATATTCTTCTGGGCCAGCAGGCCGAAGATCTTGAAGCTGGTACCCGGCTCATCGGGAACATTCAGGATCGTAATAACAGCAACGTCGGTGTCCTTTGCGACACCCTTGATCAGCATACCTTCCACGTCTTTTACAACCTCCTTGACGACCGTGCCGGGCACGGGGTTCAGGCTGGAGAGGACCTCCAGCTCCACATTATACTTTTTAGCCAGCTCCACGCTGCGGTTGTTGAGCACCTGTGCGCCGAGGGATGCCAGTTCCAGCATCTCGTCGAAGGTGATCTCATCCAGCTTGCGGGTGTTGCGCACCTTGCGCGGGTCGGCGGTGTAGACGCCCTCCACGTCGGTAAAGATCTGGCAGCGGTCGGCGTGGAGCGCTGCTGCGATGGCGACAGCGCTGGTGTCGGAACCACCGCGGCCCAGCGTGGTGATGTCGTCCAGCTTGTTCAGGCCCTGGAAGCCTGCCACGACGACGACGCGGTTGCGCTCCAGCTCCGAAGAGATGCGCTCGGTCTCCAGCTTGGTGATGCGGGCCTTGGTGTAGGCACGGTCGGTGCGGAAGCCTGCCTGCCAGCCGGTCAGACTGGTGGCATGGCAGCCCAGCTCGTTCAGAGCCATAGCCAGCAGGGCGATACTGATCTCCTCGCCTGCTGCCAGCAGCATATCCATCTCACGGGCAGAAGGGTTGTGGGTGATCTCTGCTGCCTTTGTGATGAGGTCGTCGGTGGTGTCGCCCTGTGCGGACACTACCACGACCACGTCATTTCCCGCGTTGTGGGTGTTGGCCACGATGCGGGCCACGTTGAAGATACGGTCCCGGTCCTTCACCGAAGAACCGCCGAACTTCTGTACGATCAACGCCATATCTTGTCACTCTCCTCTTTTTGCTCCCTCAGTGTGTGAGGGGTACACCGGGCGGAAGCGGTCTTGCACTTCCGGTCCTGTTTATCATTCCACTGTCGCACCGGTGTTGTCGGCATCCAGCCGCAGCAGTGTAAATGCTTCACATCCGTCCAAGCCTTCCAGCAGCTCGAGGCCCTTTTCCAGTTTGGAGTAGAATTTCTCGGCGTTGGCCTTTTCGGCCACAGCCATCACGGTGCTGCCGGCGCCCGAGACGTACACCGCCTTGGCACCGCAGAGCCGCGCCATATCGAAGACTTCCTTCGAGCCGGGCATCAGGGGCATCCGGTAGGGCTGGTGGAGCTTATCCTCGGTGGCAATGGCCAGCAGGTCGTGGCGGCCCTCGCAGAATGCCGCCGGGATGAGGGCCGCACGGGACAGGTTATACACCGCATCCTTGTGGGTGACCTCTTTGGGCAGGGCCGCACGGGCGGCTTCGGTCAGCAGCTTGTAGTCCGGCACGATGGCCGCGAAGCAGAGGCTCTCATCCACGTCCCGCTTGACGGAGTAGACGACGCCGTCCTCGAAAACGCTGCTGGTCAGACCGCCCAGAAGGGCCGGTGCCACATTGTCCGGGTGGCCCTCGATGGAGGTAGCCAGCGTCAGCAGCTCCTGGGTGTTGAGCACATCGCCCAGCATCCGGTTCGCGCCCAGCAGGCCCGCGATGATGCAGGCCGAGGACGAGCCGAGGCCCCGGGCCATCGGGATGGCGTTGGTCTGGACGAGCTTGAGGGACGGCATGGTCTTGCCGACCTTATCGAACAGACCCTTGGCCGAGCGGTAGACCAGATTGGTCTCGCCGCGGGGGATGCGGGTGCCGTCCGCCGCCGAGATGTCCAGATGGTCGCTCTCTTCGAAGGTCACGGTATTGTACAAGGTCACAGCCAGACCCAGCGCATCGAAGCCGGAGCCGATGTTGGCACTGGTGGCCGGGACGGAAACTTTTATCTTCATCGCAGTTCCCTCTTTTCTCGCGCTCAGGCGTCCTCAGGCAGGCGGCGGAGCACCAGCTTCACGCTGCCGCCCATGGCCTCTACCTTGCGGGCCGCTTCGGCCAGAGCCTTGTCGTCGGCGCTGTCCACAAAGTAGGAGCAGCCGTCGAAATGCTCTTCCACCACATGGCCCTTGCCGTAGATGGCCTCGGCCACCGCCGGGGCGATGCCTTCCACACGCACATAGTATGCGGCGGGAGCGGGGTCGGTGAGCATTCCTTCCACCGGCTCGGCGGGCTGCCAGAACAGGCTGTCGTGGACCTTGACGCCGTTCTTGAGGGCGTCCACCACGTCGGCCACGACCGCACTGGCGGTGGGCAGCTTGCCCGCGCCCTTGCCGTAGAAGACCACGTCGCCCAGCATATCGCCCTTGACGAGGACGGCATTGAAGACGTCATCGACACCGGCCAGCTGGTTTGCCTTCGGCACGAGGCAGGGCTCGACACCGGCGGCAACGCTGCCGTCCTCGCCCCGCTTCATCCAGGCGATGAGCTTGATGACGCAGCCCAGCTTCTCTGCCGCAGCCACATCATCCACCGTGATGTCGCGGATGCCGCGGGTGGGGATGTTCTGGGGGTAGATCTGGTGGCCGCAGACCAGCGAGGACAGGATGGCGATCTTGCGGCAGGCGTCGCGGCCGTCCACATCGTCGCCGGGGTCCTTCGTCTCGGCGTAGCCCAGCTCCTGAGCGATCTTCAGAGCCTCGTCAAAGCCCAGATTCTCCCGCACCATCTTGGTGAGCATGAAGTTGGTGGTGCCGTTGACGATGCCTTCCACCTCGGTGATGACGTTGGCCGCGAGGCACTGGTGCATCGGGGTGATGATGGGCGTGCCGCCGCCCACGGAAGCCTCAAACAGGAAGGCGCAGTTGTGTGCCCTGGCCAGAGCCAGCAGCTCTGCGCCATAGGTGGCCACCATCTCCTTGTTGGAGGTGCAGACGCTCCGGCCGCTCTCGAGACAGGCCTTGACATAAGGGTAAGCGAAGCGGGTGCCGCCGATGGTCTCGACGACGACCTTCACTTCGGGGTCTTCCAGAATGGCGTCAAAATTCTTTATAAACAGCTGTGCAGCCGGATGATCCGAGAAGTCCTTGGAGTCAAGGATGTACTTGACTTCCACCGGTTCGCCTGCGCGGCGGGAGACGCCTGCGGCGTTGCGGCAGAGCACCTCGTACACACCGCTGCCCACCGTGCCAAAGCCCAGAATCGCGATTTTTGCCATGATACTGCCCTCGTTCCTTTTTTCGATGAATGTACTGTCACAGATTGTATCCGCAGTGTACGCCCACGACCATCCGCTGGCGCGAAAGCTTTTCCGTCAGCTCCTCGGGGCTCATCTGCATGGTGTCGGTGCGGATGGTGACAGCCACCAGCGCGGCTCCGTTCTCCGGAGTAGACTGATTGATGGTCACGATGCTGGCACCGGCGGCACTGATGCCGGCCAGAAGGCTCTGCAATGCACCCGTCTCATCCCGCAGGGTCGCCATGACAGTGATGACCTCGCGGCCATTCTCCGAGTCGAAAATGCAGTCCTTATATTTATAAAATGCACTGCGCGACAGGTCTACGCTGCGGGTCGCAGCCGAAATGCTGCGTGCCTCTCCGCTGGCCAGAAGCTCCTTGGCCCGGACGACCTTGAGGAAAACTTCCGGCAGGACCTGTGCATCCACCAGATAAAAACGGCGTTCCAACTTGTTCACCTCTCAAACACAAGTGTTCTTGCAGAAAATATAATAGCATCCGACTCCCTGCATTGCAAGAGGTCGGATGCTATTTTGTCAGATTATCCAGTTTTGAGCCGTGAAGTACCCCTTCAGCGCACCGAATCTGCAACCCGATGTGCTGAAAAGTATGATTTTGCCTCAGTCGGTGTCGAGGCCAGTGGTGTCCGGCTCAGGCGCGAGAGGCTGGCTGGCGACAGCTGCCTGACCGTGGGAATAATTGCAGACGTCGGGCAGGTCGTCGGCACGGTAGTAGCCCACTGCCGTGCTCGGGCAGGAGCCGCTGGCCAGCAGGCCGCTCTGGGTGCAGTAGCTGCGCTCCACGACGCCGTCAGCCGCCGGGAATGCCTTATAGGGCAGGTCTGCCTGGACCTGCTCCATCAGGGCCTTCCATGCCGTGACACAGGTGCGGGTCTTGGCCTGCTGCTTGCCGAGGGTCTTGGTCATATCGTAAGGCGCATCGTAGCCCCACCACACAGCGGTAACGTAATAGGGCGTGCCGCCCACGAACCACAGATCCTTCTCATCGCTGGCCGTACCGGTCTTACCGAAGGCCTCCATGCCGTTGGAGTTGGGGTAGCGGCCGCTGGCCGTACCGACGCTGGAGAACAGGACGTTCTTCAGCAGGCGGTTCATGACATAGGCCGTCTGGGGCGTCAGAGCCTGATAGCTGGTGTCGTTGCTCTCCATATAGATGTTGCCGTCCCGGTCGAGCACACGGGTGTAGAGGTGAGGCGTGGTGTACTCGCCGTCGTAGAAGATCTGGAACGCCGCCGCCAGCGACATCGGGGTGACGCCGTGGGTCTGGCTGCCCATGACCATCTGTGCAAGGCCCACATCGTTGACGGGGTCCAGCGTGCTGAGCTGCAGGGTATTGTAGACGAAGTTGAAGATGTTGTTCGCGCCCACGAGGTCGCCAACGCGGATGGCAATGGTGTTCAGGGAGCGGGCGAGACCGTTCCAGAGCGGCAGGTCGGAGCCGTCGCCGTAGTTGCCGCCGTAGTTGCGGGGCCAGCTGCGCCATGCGTTGGGGTAGGCTTTCAGCTGCTTGTCCGTCAGACCCATGAGGCCGTTCCGGCGGCAGTAGTCCTCGTCACGGATGACCATATCCTGCTTGAGGTAGAGGGGCGAGTTGTTGAGCATGGTAGACCAGTTGACCAGACCATACTCGATGCCCAGCGCATAGGCGCCGATGGGCTTGATGGTAGAACCGGTCTGGCGGGTAACGCCGTAGGCGCGGTTCAGGGAAAGGCTCTTGGTCTTTTCGCCCAGACCGCCCACCATGGCGATGACATTGCCGTCATAGTCCAGCGTGACCATCGCCGCCTGGGTGCGGACGTTGCGGTAATAGTAGACCGTACCGTCGTCGCCGGTGCGGGTCTTGGGGGTGCCGTCCTCGTTGTAGACCTGCACATCGTCGTCGGAGATGCTGGTCACCTCTTCCTCATGCCAGCCGGCCGGGAAGTAGGCATCGTCGGTGTTGAGCATCAGGTTCTCCATCGCGGTCTGGATCTTGGGGTTGACCGTTGCCTCGATGGTGTAGCCGCCGGTGTAGAGCATACTCTGGGCGGTGGACTCGTCCACGCCCTCCTTGGCCATGATGTCCTTCACCACCTCGTTGAAGAGGGCATCGGTGAAGTAAGAGGTGGTGGAGCTGCTCTTCTTCGTGTTGTCCGTCTCTGCCAGCACCAGCGGCTGGGCAGCGGCGCTGCGGTAATCATCCTCCGAGATGACACCCTGCTGCCACATATTGTAGAGCAGGAAGTTCCGGCGGTTGATGAGGTTCTCGGGGTTGGTGTAGGGGTTATAGTTGGTGGGATTCTTGGTGATGGACGCGATGGACGCGCACTCCCAGAGGGTCAGCTCGCTGACATCCTTGTCGAAGTACTCGTTTGCCGCCGTCTGGACGCCCTGGATCGTACCGGTAAAGCTGATGGTGTTCAGGTAGGCTTCCAGAATGGTCTCCTTGGAGTAGCTGCGGCTCAGGATGAGGGCGCGGTAGATCTCGCGCAGCTTGCGCAGTGCGCCCTCGATGCCGCTGGCGCTCTTGTCGCTGGTCAGGTTCTTGATGAGCTGCTGTTCCAGCGTGGAGGCGCCCTGCTTGGAGCTGTAGATGGGCAGCAGGTATTCATTGATCATCGCGCCGATGGTGCGCTTGAAGTTGACGCCCGGCTCGTTGTAAAAGTCTTTGTCCTCGGTGCAGATGAATGCATACTGTAGGTTGGTGGGGATCTGCTCGAGGTCCGCCCAGACGCGGTGGCTGTTGGAAGAGCGCAGGGTGGCGTACTCCACCTGTGCGCCGGTGTCGGGGTCGGTGGCCACCACAAGGCTCGACTGGCTCAGTTCGATGTTGTCGAGGTCCAGCAGGTCGCCGTCACTGGCCGTAGCCTGCACCACATAGTATACAGCGCCCACTGCCACCAGACTGCCCGCCATAATGCCCAGACAGACGAGGGTGACGATGGTCCGGCCCAGGAATCCGAGAACGGGATGGCCGTGCTTTTCTCCCTGCTCCTGCGGTTCGCGGGGCTCACGGACCCGCCGGTTCTGCTCCCGGAGCGCACCATCACTGTGGAGTCTCCGTCTTTCATTGTTTGAGATAAGGATCGCCTCCTATCGCAATTTTCACTGTTCTGCATCTCAAAGCATCCTCTGACGATGCCGTTCGCTGTTCCTGCTGCGGCCAGACTGCCCGCAGCCATAATAATACATTATAGTCCGCACCGCCCGCTTCCGCAAGGGGGAATCGACCGGATACGATGCTAGTATAGCACATCTGCCCCGCCAAAGTACAGCATCCGGGTGTGAAAATTCTGCATCCCTGTCTGAGGCAGTTTTCTTTTGCACATACTACCGTCTGAAACACCATTTCAGCCGAAAGGAGTCCACTGCCATGCGCAAGGTCTGGCTCTGCATTTTTTATGCGCTGTGCATTTTTACCATCGTGTTCAGCCTGTTCTGGATGGCCCTGCCCAGTCTCCCCTTCCCTGCCGACTCCGGCGAAGAGACGCCGGCCTCCGAGCCGGGTCTGGCCGCGCAGGGCTCCGCCGGGCAGAGCGGCACCGACTTCTACCTCTGCGACGAGGGCGGGCGGGTGGTCGTCTACACCTGCTCCGACAACGGACTGCCCGACAAGCGGCTCCTGCGCACCGGCATCTATGTCAATCTTCTGCCCGAGGCCGATGCCCTCCGGCTCAAGCAGGGCCTCTACGTCACCGGCGAAACGGCCCTCCGGGCGCTGCTGGAAGACCTGGGCGAATAAACGAAAACAGTGCAGACCACCCCGGGGAGGTCTGCACTGTTTTTATCCTTTATCAGAATCAGGCTTCGAGCTGTTCCAGCGGGACGAGGTAGTCCTTGCGGCACTGCTCGTAGTTGAGCATATATTCCTTGGTGGGGTTGTGGTGCATCATGTTCTTGAGGGTATGGGAGTCATAGTCCTCGCCTGCCTCCATGCCCACCAGACGGGCGGCGATGTTGGAGCAGTGGTCCGAGATACGCTCTACATTGTTCAGCACATCGAGATAGACGACACCGGTATCAATGGAGCAGGCACCCTCCTTCAGACGCTTGATGTGCTGCGCACGAAGCCGCTCCACGAGGATGTCGATGACCTGTTCCAGCGGCTCCACCTGGCTGGCGGTCCGGGCGTCGTCGAACTCGAAGGCGTCCGTGGTGAGGGTCAGGATCTTTTCCAGCGCATTGTCGAGAAGCTTCAGCTCCTGCTGTGCCTTCTCGCTGAAGGTGACTTCCTTGTCGGTCAGCTCCTGCGCTTTTTCTTTGATGTTGACTGCATAGTCGCCGATGCGCTCGCACTCGGTGACAAAGTTGAGCAGCTCAGTCACCTCATGGCTCTCCGCGTCGCCCAGCTCCTGGTCTGCCAGCTTGATGAGGTAGTTGGAGATGTCCACCTCCATCCGGTCGATGAGGTTCTCGCGGACATCGATGGCACTCACGACGTCCTCGTCCATCCTGAGCAGCAGCGGGGTGGCGAGGCCGACATTGCGGGCTGCGCGGCGGGACATCTTGACCACCGCGTTCTTAGCCTGCTGCAGAGCCACAGCCGGGCTCTTGAACAGACGCTCATCCAGCACAGGCATACTCAGCTCCTGCGCCTCCTCCGCGCTGTTCGGCACGGTCATCATGGCCAGCCTGGACAGCACGCCGCTGCAGGGCAGGAAGAACAGCATCGCAATGACGCTGGTCATGGTGTGGATGTTTGCAATGCTGCTCTTGTTCATCACATCGCCCCACATGGGGATGCCGATGGTGAACTGGACTGCATAGACCAGCGCCAGCAGGATGACGCTGCCGATGATGTTGAAGTACAGGTGGATGAGGGCGGCGCGCTTGCCGTCCTTGGAGGAGCCGCCGATGGTCAGCAGCGGGGTGAAGGCCGTGCCGATGTGGGCGCCCAGCACGATGGGGATGGCCGAGCTGAAGGTGACGAGGCCGGTGCTGGACAGCGCCTGCAGGATACCCACAGAGGCCGAAGAGGACTGGATGATGACCGTGACCACCACGCCCACGAGAACGCCGAGGATGGGGTTGGTCATGGTGACGAACAGCTCCTGGAACGCTGCGCTCTCACGCAGGGGCGACACACCGGTGTCCATCAGGCTCATGCCCGTGAACAGGATGCCGAAGCCCAGCATGATCTGGCCGATGTTCTTCTTTTTGGCGTTGCGCAGGAACACATAAAAAATGCAGCCGATAAACGCCACCACCGGCGCAAACGTCTTGGGCTGGATGAGGGTCAGGATGAGGCTGTCGCCCGAAATATCCGCCATGCGGATGAGCTGACCGGTGACCGTAGTACCAATGTTTGCACCCATGATAACGCCTACCGACTGCGTAAGGGTCATGATGCCGGAGTTGACGAGGCCGACGCAAATGACGACCGTACCGGCCGACGACTGGATGACGCCGGTGATGAGGGTGCCGAAAATGACGCCCTTGATGGTGGACGAAGTCAGTTTCTGCAATATGCCCTGCATCTTGCCGCCGGCCAGCTTTTCGAGGCCGGCACCCATGATCGACATGCCATACAGGAACAGCGCAATACCGCCCAGCAGAGAGGTGATGTGTGTAATGTCCATAAAACAATGCTCCTAAAATCTTCCTATTGCTCCATTGCACAAGACGGCTGTGCTTCGCTCTCCATACGCAAAATGCCGTCCTTTTTATTATAACATCGAACCCCCCGGCTCAACAAGCATTATTTTACAGGAAAATCACTTTTTTGACCGGAATTTTAAGATTTCCGGGCCTTCTTAGACGGTTCTTTTCTTGAATTTTACATTCATTTTACATTAGTATTTTCTAACTTCCGTCCGGTGCTTCCCGGTATTTCCGGGAATGCATCAGGCGGCATCCAGCTCTTCCATCGCCTCCCGCAGGGTGTCCGCCGAGAATAGGAACGCGCCCGCCCCCGTATACACCTCCACATGACCGCCCACATACCGCAGCTCTACGTCTTTCATTCCTCTTCCCTCCTGTGTTTTTTTGTTCTGACAGGAGTATAGCAGAATAAAAGTCCAATAAAATGTACTTTCATGCAGTTTTTTGAGCAAAAAGGCGCAGAGAAGCTCTCTGTCAGCGGCCTTGCCCTCTCAGGCGCTCCGCGCCAGCTCTCCCAAAGGGAGAGCCAAAAGGCATTCTTCCTGACGGGTTTTCTCCATTCACGCAGGAAACAGGGCGATTCGCGCAGGTTTTATTGATTTTTTCCCCGCAGATGTGGTATATTCAAAGCAACCTGATATTCTACGGTCCCACCATTTCTTTTCACCGTTCAAAGGAGGTTTTTGTATGTTGTCTTATCGTAAGCTTGCGATGCGTGTTCTGGGTCGCCCCCTCCATACGGGGGGGGGTATCAATTCACCCCGTCCGGCCTCTCAGCGGGCAGCAGCGTTTGTCCTGACTGCCGCAATGCTCATCACCCTTGCCGCCCCGGCCTTTGCAGGGACATGGTACATCGAGAATGGTGACATCACCGTGAAGGCAAGTGGGACCGAAGGGAAAAACACGGTCTCACAGGGGGCGAATCAGGAGGTGGAAGACACCGACACCATCATCACAAATCAGAACCAGAACAAAGCTTCTTCCAACACCGTGACCATCGACGCCAACGGTAAGAACGATAAGGTCGAGGTCACACTCAAGGATGTAAACATCGACACCAGCAGCCGGAACAAAGCCGCCGTAAGCGTGACCGGCAGCGGCAATACCACGATTAAGCTGGATGGCGACAACGCGCTGAAGAGCGACATCTACCGCAGCGGCATCTACGGCAGCGGCAGCCTCACCATCTCCGGCGGTAGTACGGTCACTGCCAACGGCAGAAGCGTCACCATCTCCGGCGGCGACGGCATCCGCAGCGGCGGCGTCGTCACCATCTCCGGCAATACGGTCAACGCCGCTGGCGGCGACGGCGGTAACGGCAAAGACGGCGGCTACGGCATCATCAGCAACGACATCGATCTGTCGGGCAGCCTCGAGCTGACCGCCAAGGCCGGCAGTCCCAACGGCAAGGCCCTCTCGCAGAACGGCAAGGAGCTTGACCTCGACACCATCAACAAGGACAAGCTGGACCCGGGCGCAAAAGTCACCGCCATCAACGCTAATGGAGATTCCAAGCAGGTCTCTATCCCCCGCCCTGTGGAGCCGGAAAAGCCTGTTATCCCCGAGGAGTCTTCTTCCTCTTCTGACGGCGGCTCTTCCGCCCCGTCCGCACCCGCCTCTTCCCTCCCCGGCCTGACTGTCACCGACAAGAGCGGCGCGGTCATCTCCTACACCAGCACCCAGAGCGGCAATACCCTCACCGTCTGCGTCGGACGGTTCACAGCCTCCTTCCGCATCTCGCTGGCCGCGCTGCGTCAGCTGCGGGCTGAGGGCATCGAGACCATCACCTTCCAGACCATCCTCTGCTCCACCACCCTCTCGGTGGACGAGCTGCTGGCCATGGGCGGCGAGGACGCCGAGGCTGTCCTGACCCACCGGCTCACTGATTCCAGCCTCACCGTGGGCTGAAGCTCCACTCTCCCCTTCCCACAGGCATAGAAAGGCCCCGCTGCCCTGCACATTTCATGCAGAGCGGCGGGGCCTTTTCCTGTTTTACTGCACCCCGGCAGAGACCGGGACTCGTTTTTCCTGCTTTTCGGGCTTTCTGCGCTGCTCTGCGGCGGCAGCGCGGGAGCGGTCGTAGCAGTAGCGGATGATGGCCTGACGGCGGACGATGCCGATGAACATTCCCCGGTCATCCACGACGGGGACGAAGTTCTGGTTCATGGCCGCCTCGATGAGCTGGTCCATGCTCGTGGTGACCGTGACGGCCTTGTAGTCCCGCTTGTGGGCAAAGTCCCGGATGGGGATGTCCTCTGCCGCCTCAAGGTCGAGGCCGTGGAACTTTTTCAGCCCCCAGAGGATGTCCCCTTCCGTCAGGGTCCCCACATACTCTCCCTTGCGGTTGAGCACCGGGATGGATGCGTAGCGGTTGTTCTCCCATTTTTCCAGCGTCTGGCGAAGGGTGAAGTCATCGTACACATACATCAGGTCCTGCTTGGGGGAAAGGAAAAACAGAATATTCATGAAAACAACTCCTATTGTGAACTTTTCCGCCGCCGGGCCGCAACTCCTGTGCAGCCGCAGCAAATTCCTGTCTTCAGCACCTTGGCAGCCGAATGCCCCGGCATCCTGCGCCGGATACAGTCTTACTCTTGCCACCTTAGATTTTAGCACTTTTTCATAGTAAGATAAAGATGTCTGCGCTATCTTTTATATTTTATTCACAATCACCTTTTGTTTTGTCGGATAAATATTCACGAAATGGATGCACTGCGAAGGATTTTGTGCTATACTAACAGCAGGAACGCGGCCCTTTGCGGCTCTGTCTGTCTTTCAGTATACCGGCATTGCGGTGTCGAAACAGACCGAGACGGGTAAGCCGTGCCTGACTTTTTTCTTTCTGTCAGCAATTATATGCTGTACAGCTTCCTCATAAAGTTGTATAATAAAAGTGGTACGCCGCCTTCTTTGGCCCGCGCACCGCCCCGCCGCCGTGCGGATGGGGTATCATAATGAATAAAAGGAGCAGAGCGACTATGATCACTTCCCGTTTTCCGCTGGGAGATGTCAGCTTCTCAGCCGAGTATTTTTCCACGCTCGTGGGCGAAGCAACCAAACAATGCTACGGCGTGGCCGCAATGGCCCCCCGTGATCTGACCGACCGTGTCCGCAGCGCCGTGCGCGGCGTGGACGACTCGGCCAAGGGCGTCCGTGTCACACAGGAAGAGGGCCGTCTCGTGATCGAGCTGCACATTGCCGTCAGCTACGGGCTGAACATCTCCACCGCCGCGCGTTCCATCTCGCACCGCGTGAAGGACGAGGTGGAGCAGGCCACCGGCCTGAAAGTCGCCCGCGTGGTCGTATCGGTCGATGACGTGGTTGCCTGATGAGACAAAGCCCGCCCGGGGGTACCGGGAAGATATAAGGAGTAAAAAGCAATGATTTCTGGTAAGATCCTGCGCGACGCCATTATTTCCGGCGCAAACAACATCAACAACCAGCGCTCCCGCGTGGACGAGCTGAACGTGTTCCCCGTCCCCGACGGCGACACCGGCACCAACATGGGCATGACCGTCGGTGCAGCCGTCCGTGAGCTGCAGGCCATGGACGACAGCTGCACCGTGGGCGAGGCCGCAAAGACCGCCGCCTCCGCCATGCTGCGCGGCGCCCGCGGCAACTCCGGCGTCATCACCAGCCTGCTGTTCCGCGGCTTCTCCAAAGCTCTGGAGGGCAAAAAGGAGGCTGACGCCGCCGACATCGTGGCTGCGCTGCAGAAGGGCGTCGAGGGCGCTTACAAGGCTGTCATGAAGCCCACCGAAGGCACCATCCTGACCGTCGCCCGCGTCGCTTCCGAGGAAGCTGCTGCCTGCGGCAAAGAGGATGTGGCCGAGCTGTGGGACGTGGTGATGACCGCCGGTCAGAAGGCTCTGGAGGACACTCCCAACCTGCTGCCCGTCCTGAAGAAGGCTGGCGTCGTGGACGCCGGCGGTCAGGGCATCATGATCATCTTCGAGGGCATGGGCAAGGTCTTCCACGGCGAGGCCATCGTGGCTGGTGGCGAGGCTGTCCCCAACAAGGCCAAGCTCTCCACCGACAACGCCGGCAAGGGCGTCTTCACCGACGACCTGATGAAGGTGGAGGACATCAAGAACGGCTACTGCACCCAGTTCCTCATCAACAAGAACGAGGGCGCAAGCGCCGCAAAGATGCGCGCCTTCGCCGAGTCCAACGGCGACAGCGTCGTCTGCATCGAGGACGATGACGTCATCAACCTCCATGTCCACACCGCCGACCCCGGCAAGATCCTGAGCGAGGCCATCAAGTACGGCTACCTCACCAACTTCAAGATCGAGAATATGCACGAGCAGTTCCTGGCCCGCCAGAAGCAGGGCAAGAGCCTCGAGAAGCAGGCTTCCGCCGAGAAGAAGCCCGACCCCGCCAGCGAGTTCATCTACGCTGCCGTTGACCCCAGCCGCGACTATGGCTTCGTTGCTGTCGCCGCCGGTGAGGGCCTGAAGTCTGTCTTCACCGACCTGGCCGCTGACGCTGTCGTCTCCGGCGGTCAGACCATGAACCCCGCCACCGAGGACATCCTTGCCGCCATCCAGAGCGTCCCGGCCAAGACCGTCTTCGTCCTGCCCAACAACAAGAACATCATCATGGCTGCTGAGCAGGCCCAGAAGCTGGCTGACCGTCAGGTGGTCGTTCTGCCCACCCGCACCGTCCCCATGGGCATCACCGCTCTGCTGAACTTCGACCCCTCTGCTACCGTCGAGGCCAACACCATCAACATGATGTCTGCCGCCGATAAGGTCTCCACCGGCCTCATCACCTACGCCGCCCGCGACAGCGAGTACGACGGCAAGCGGATCCGGAAGGGCGAGATCATGGCTCTGGAGAACGGCAAGATCGTCTCCACCTCCAGCGACATCACCAAGGCCACCTATCGTCTGGCCCGCGGTATGTGCAAGAAGGATTCCAGCTTCGTCACCATCATCTCCGGCTGCGACGTCTCCGACGAGGATGCCGAGAAGGTGACCGAGATCGTCAAGGCAAAATGCCCCAACCACGTTGAGGTCAGCCACATCCGGGGCGGTCAGCCGGTCTACTACTATATGATCAGCGTGGAGTAAGCTGCTGCCCTGTTCATCGTTCTGAAAGCCTCTCCCTCTGCAACGGCGACGACCGCCGCCAGTGGCGGAAACAGGGAGGAGCTGTTGGGGCCGCGGCCAGCAGGATGCGAGCGGCAGCGAAGCAGACGCTGGGAGCCGCAACCCGGGCAGTGTCACCGAAGGTGACGGAGAGGGCAAGGATGCTGACGATCAAATATAAGCGCAGCGATAGTATCCCTCCGACAAAGAGTCTGCCTATCGCAACGCGCCGTCCCTTTCGCAGCGGGCTTGCCCTCTCAGGCGCTTACGCGCCAGCTCTCCCAGAGGGAGAGCCTTTTGGAAACGGCTCACAGTCAGATAAATTCATCAAGCATAAAAAAAAAAAAAACAGAGAGGATAGTTCAGGAATGACTATCCTCTCTGTTTTTCTTTTTTACGTTAATACGAAGGTCAGCTCTGCGGTGGCGGCGCACTTGCCGTCCACATAGGCGGACGCTTTGCCGATGCCCACCGGGCCGCGCTGCTCGACCAGCTCACAGTGAAGGGTGAGCACATCGCCAGGGGTGACCTGCTTGCGGAAGCGGGCGTTCTTGATGCCGCCGAAGAGGGCCAGCTTGCCCTTGTTCTCAGGCAGGCTCAGGGCCGCGACGGCACCGGTCTGGGCCAGCGCTTCGAGAATCAGGACGCCGGGCATGACCGGCTGGCCCGGGAAGTGGCCGCAGAAGAATTCTTCGTTGCGGGTGACGCACTTGCGGCCAATGGCCCACTGACCCGGCTCGTAGTCCAGAATGCGGTCCACGAGGGCGAAGGGATACCGGTGGGGCAGGATGGCCGCGATCTCCTCGCTGGTCAGGCTGTTTGCGTTTTCACGCACGGTGCGGGGTTCTGCCATCGCTCAGCCCTCCCACTTCTTGAAGGCCAGGCAGGCGTTGTGTCCGCCGAAGCCCAGGCTGTTGCTCAGAGCGTACTCCATCTTCATCTCACGGCCCACATTCGGCACATAGTCCAGATCGCACTCCGGGTCGGGCTGCTCGTAGTGGATGGTGGGGGGCGCGAACTGGTCGCGGAGGGCCAGTGCGGTGAACACGGCCTCGATGCCGCCTGCGCCGCCCAGCAGATGGCCGGTCATGCTCTTGGTGCTGACGACGGCGATGTCCTTGGCGTGGTCGCCGAAGACGGCGTGGATGGCGGCAGTCTCGCAGCTGTCGTTCATGTGGGTGCCGGTGCCATGGGCGTTGATGTGGTCGATCTGCTCGGGGGCAATGCCGCCGTCCTTGAGGGTCAGCTTCATGCAGCCGATGGCACCTGCGCCGCCGGGTGCGGGAGCCGTGAAGTGGTAGGCGTCGCAGTTGGCGCCATAGCCCACGACTTCGGCATAGATGTGTGCGCCGCGGGCCTTGGCGTGCTCCAGCTCTTCCAGCACCAGCACACCGCTGCCCTCGCCCATGACGAAGCCGCCGCGCCGTGCGTCGAAGGGCAGGCTGGCCGCGTCGGGGTCGGTGGAGGTGGAAAGGGCCTTCATGCTGGTAAAGCCGCCGATGCCCAGCGGGCTGATGCAGCTCTCGGCACCGCCGCAGACCATGACCGGCTCGTAGCCGTCGCGGATGCGGTGGAACGCATCGCCCACAGCGTTGGTGCCGCCTGCGCAGGCCGTCACCGGGCAGGTACACATCCCCTTGAGGCCGAAGCGGATGGCGATCTGTGCTGCCGCCATGTTGGCGATCGCCATGGGGACGAAGTAGGGGCTGACCTTCTCCATCCCCTTTTCCTCGCCGCGGCTGTGCTGCTCCTCGATGGTGGGCAGACCGCCGATGCCGCTGGACACGATGACGCCGATGTTCTCGGCCTCGGCTTCGCAGTCGATGCCGCTGTCCTGGATGGCCTCAGCGGCAGCACCCAGCGCCAGCAGGGTGAAGCGGGCCATCTTGCGGGCTTCCTTTTTATCCACGACGGTCTCGGGGTCGAAGCCCTTGACCTCGCCCGCCAGCTTGCACTTGAACTCGCTGGCGTCGAACTGGGTGATGGGGCCGATGCCGCACTTGCCTGCGCGGGCTGCGGCCCAGCTGTCGGCGGTGTTATTTCCAAGAGGGTTCACGGTGCCAAGACCGGTGATGACGACTCTGCGTTTTTCCATAGAAAAAGCTCCTTTTTACATTGCCATGCCGCCGTCCACACAGAGCACCTGCCCGGTGAGATAGCTGCTTTGTTCGGCGGCGAAGAAGGCCACCGCGTTTGCCACGTCCTCCGGCTGGCCGGCGCGTCCCTCCGGGATGGTCTTGCACATCTCGGTGCGGACAGCCTCCGGCAGAGCGGCGGTCATATCCGTGGCGATGAAGCCGGGAGCCACCGCGTTGACGGTGACGTTCCGGCTGGCCAGCTCCTTGGCGAGGCTCTTGGTCAGGCCGATGAGGCCCGCCTTGCTGGCGGAATAGTTGGTCTGGCCTGCGTTGCCCCGCAGACCCACCACGCTGCTCAGGTTGACGATGCGGCCATAGCGCTGGCGCACCATCCGGCGTGCGGCCTCCTTGCAGCAGAGGAACGCACCCTTGAGGTTGGCGTTCAGGACGGTGTCGAAGTCCTCCTCGGAAAGGCGGAGGATGAGGTTGTCGCGGGTGACGCCCGCGTTGTTGACGAGAATATCCACCCGGCCAAAGGCGTTCACTGCCTCTTCGAACAGCTTCTTGCAGCCCTCGGCAGTGGAGACGTCGGCCTGCACGGTGACGGCCTCGACGCCAAGCTCTTTGCACAGTGCGGCAGTCTCGGCGGCAGCGGCCTCACCGTGGCAGTAGTTGACCACCACGTTGCAGCCCTGCTTTGCCAGCGCAACACAGACAGCCCGGCCGATGCCCCGGCTTCCGCCGGTGACGACGGCGGCACGGGTCAGCTTTTCTTCGCTCATGCCTGTGCCTCCTTCCAGCTGGTGAGGAAAGCTTCCAGCTCTTCTGCCGTCTCGACAGCGGTGCAGTGGACGTCTGCGCCCAGCGTCTTTTTCACGAAGCCGCTCAGGGCCTTGCCCGGGCCGACTTCGAGAATGTCGGTGACGCCCAGCTCGCCCAGACGGCGGAGGGTATCTTCCATGTAGACGCTGCTCTGCACCTGCTTTTCCAGCAGAGCGGGGATGCTGTCGCTGTCTGCCTTTTCGCGGCCGAGGCAGTTGAAGAGGACAGGCGTCTCCATCTCGCCAAAATGCTCAGACTCAAAGCGCTTTGCCAGCGCGTCACCGGCGGGGTGCATCAGCCTGGTGTGGAAGGGGCCGCTGACCTTCAGCGGGATGCAGCGGCGTGCGCCTGCGGCTTTTGCCAGCTCAGCGGCCTTTTCCACGGCGGCTTTTTCGCCGCCGATGACCAGCTGGCCCGGGCAGTTGTAATTGCAGATCTGGACACAGCCCAGAGCGGACGCCTCTTCGCAGCACTTTGCCAGTGCATCGCGGTCAAGGTTCATCACAGCGGTCATGCCGCACTCGATGCCCTTGGCGGCGTCGGCCATGGCCTTGCCGCGGAAGGCAGCCAGCTCCACAGCCTGCTTGGCCGTGAAGACACCGGCGGCTTCCAGCGCGGAGTATTCGCCCAGCGACAGACCGGCCAGATCGTCGGCCTTGACGCCGTTTTCCTTCAGGACAGCCGTGACACCGGCGGCGAAGGCCACCATGCAGGGCTGGGTGTACTGAGTCAGATTCAAAACGCCTTCCGGGTCGTCGAAGCAGACGCTCTCCAGATCAAAGTCAAGGTCTGCGGCGTTGAACGCCTCCCGGAACGCGGGGTATCTCTCGTAAAGGTCTTTGCCCATGCCGGGGTGCTGAGAGCCCTGACCGGCATACAGAATGGCAAGCTTCATTGGTGTTTCCTCCAATCATCCATCAGTTCATCCATCAGCTCCCGGACACTGCGCATCCGGTCGAGACGGCCCACGTTGGCCCCGCAGAAGAAGAGTCCCTCTTCCACATTGCCCTTCACGGCCTCGATGAGGGCGTGGGTGATGCAGTAAGGCACCTTGGCCGGCTCACAGGCTTTGAGACAGCGGGCGCAGTGCTTCGGCGGGAAGCGCAGGCCCTGCTCAAGCTTCTGCACCAGCGGAGTGGCCAGCGCACGGCCCGGCATTCCCACAGGGCTGTGGATGATGCGCACATCTTCGGGCCTGGCCGCCAGCAGGACATCTTTATAGGTCTGGCTGGCGTCGCACTCGTAGGTGGGGATGAAGCGGGTGGCGAGCTGTGCGCCCGCAGCACCCATCTTAGTATAGTGGGCGATGTCCTCGCCCGTGTAGACACCTCCGGCCACGAAGACCGGGATGTCGTGGCCGAACTGAGCCTCGAAAGGCTTCACCTCGGCCAGCACTTCGGGCAGGATCTCGTCGAGGGTCTGGCATTTTCCGGCCAGAAGCTCTTCTTCCGAAAAGCCCAGATGCCCACCAGCCTTGCAGCCCTCGATGACCACGAAGTCGGCGGTGCGGTTGAAGGCTTTTGCCCACCGGCGGAGGATGAGCTTTGCAGCACGTCCGCTGGACACGATGGGTGCCAGCGCAACGTCAGCTCTTTCCACCAGGCCGGGCAGCTCCAGCGGGAGGCCCGCACCCGATACGATGGCATCCGCACCTGCCTCCACAGCCGTGCGGACGGCGTCGGCGTAGTTCTGGGTGGCGACCATCGCGTTGATCGCCACCAGTCCCGCGCCGCCTGCGATCTCTTTCGCTTTGGCGATTTCTTTTTTCAGCGCGCGGAGATTCGCTGCGTAAGGGTCGCGGGCAAAGTCGGGTTCTCGGTAGCCTGTGTCGGCGGTGGAGATGCACCCCATGCCGCCGCAGGCCGCGACCGCACCGGCCAGCCCGCCGAGGGAAACGCCCACGCCCATGCCGCCCTGTAAGACAGGCACGGCCAGCGGCTTGCCTGCGAGGGTCAGCATAACTCGCTCAGCGAATGCATCCGCTGCCTCCCGCTCTCCCACAGCTCGTCGAGGATGTCAGCCACAGGCCGCACCTCGTGGAGCATACCGGCCACCTGACCGGCCATCAGACTGCCGGTGGCGGTGTCGCCCTCAAAGACGGCGCGCCGCAAACTGCCCAGCGTGTATTTTTCCAGCTCCATCTTGTCGGCGCCGGCCTTTTCCTGCCGGACATACTCGCGGCTCATCCGGTTTTTCAGCACACGGACGGGGGTGCCGCCGATGCGGCCGGTGACGATGGTGTCGCTGTCTTTGGCGCGCAGAAGCGCGGCCTTGTAGTTCTCGTGGACGGGGCATTCCTCACTGACAAGCAGGCAGGTACCCACCTGCACGCCGCAGGCACCCAGTGCGAAGGCTGCAGCCAGCTGGCGGCCATCGGCGATGCCGCCCGCCGCGATGACAGGGACATCTACAGCGTCCACCACCTGGGGGACGAGGGCCATGGTGGTCATCTCGCCCACATGGCCGCCGCTCTCGGTGCCTTCGGCGATGACGGCATCCACGCCCAGAGGGGCAAGGTGCTTGGCCAGAACGGCCGCTGCCACCACGGGGATGACCTTGATACCGGCTTCCTTCCACATGGGGATGTACTTGCCGGGGTTGCCTGCGCCGGTGGTGACGACCTTGACGCCCTCTTCCACGACGATTTTAGCAAACTCGTCGGCCTGGGGGTGCATCAGCATGATGTTGACGCCAAAAGGCTTGTCGGTGAGCGCCTTGCAGCGGCGGATGTTCTCCCGCAGCGTCTCAGCGTTCATGCCGCCTGCGCCGATAAGGCCCAGCGCACCAGCGTTGGAGCAGGCAGCGGCAAACTCGCCGGTGGCGATGTTGGCCATTCCGCCCTGAATGATGGGGTATTTCGTGCCTAATATCTCGTTGAGTAATTTCATATCGTTTCCTTCGTCCAACCTCTCCGTAAAGGCTCTCCCTTTGGGAGAGCTGGCGCGCAGCGCCTGAGAGGGCAAGCCCGCTGACCAAGAAACGTCAGCATCTTGATAGTATCCCTTTTCCAAAGAGTCTGCTTATCGCTGTGCGGCGGTTTTATCTTTACCAGCCTTGCCCTCTCCGTCACCTTCGGTGACACCTCTCCCAAAGGGAGAGGCTTTATAAGTAACCAGCATCCCGCCCCAGGTCAATCCGCCGCCGAAGCCGATGCAGGATACCTTCTGCCCGGCTTTGAGCAGACCGGCTTCGGCCATCTCGTTGAGGGCCACCGGGATGCTGGCCGCGCTGGTGTTGCCGTGGCGGTCCATGTTCTTGTAGAACTTTGCGGCGTCGGCGTGGAGCGCTTTCACACAGTGGTCGATGATGCGGCTGTTGGCCTGATGGCAGACCACCCAGTCCACATCGTCCAGCGCCAGCTGCGTCTCGTCCAGCACCGCGTGCAGACAGCGGGGCAGCGCGTCCACCGCAAAGCGGAAGACGGCACGCCCGTCCATGCTGATGGGGGCCGAGCCGGTGCGGCAGGGGCCTCCTGCGTGGATAGCCTCGTCGCCCCGTGCGCCCAGCGTGATTGCAAACGGTGCGTCGCACAGTTCAAAGATCGCTGCGCCCGCACCGTCGCCGAAGAGCACACAGGTAGAGCGGTCGGTCTGGTCCATCAGGCGGGACAGCGCTTCGCAGCCCACCACGAGGGCGTACCGTCCGCCCAGCGTCGCCATCAGGCCACGAGCCACGGCGGTGCCGTAGATGAAGCCCGAGCAGGCGGCGTTGACATCCAGCGCGGGGCGGTTTTCGGGCAGACTCAGCGCCCGCTGCACCTGACAGGCCACACTTGGGGTGGCGTCAGGTGCCGAAAGGGTAGCGCAGACACAGCAGGCAATATCCTGCGGCGAAAGACCACTGCGCTCCAGCGCCTGCTTTGCCGCCGCGATGGCCAGCGTGGCGGCGGATTCTTCCTCCGTACACCAGTGGCGGGCGCGGATGCCGGTGCGGGTGGTGATCCACTCGTCGCTGGTGTCCACGGTGCGGCTCAACTCTTCATTGGTGACCGTGCGGCCGGGCAGAGCTCCGCCGGTGGCGATCAACTGCAAACCGTTCATGCTCGTTTCGCTTCTCCGATCTGACGAAATTTTTTGTACCGCTGGTCGGCCAGTGCCTTGCCGCTCATCTTGCAGAGGGCGGTGAGGTGGTTTTTCAGGGCCGTATCCATGGCGGCAAACAGGGCCGCGTGGCTGCGCTGTGCGCCGCCCACAGGCTCCGGGATGATCTCCTCGACGATGCCGTCCTTGTAGAGGTCCTGTGCGGTCAGCTTCATGATCTCGCAGGCTTCGCCGCTGCGGGAGGAATCCTTCCACAGGATGCTGGCGAAACCCTCAGGGCTGAGCACCGAGTAGACGGCATTTTCCAGCATGAGGATGTGGTTTGCCACACCCAGCGCCAGTGCGCCGCCGGAAGAGCCCTCGCCAGTGACAACAGCGATGACGGGAACCGTCAGGCCGCTCATCTCCATCAGGTTTCGGGCGATAGCCTCGCCCTGTCCCCGCTCTTCGGCCTCTTTGCCGGGGTATGCGCCCGGCGTGTCGATGAAGGTGATGATGGGGCGGCCAAACTTTTCGGCCTGCTTCATGAGACGGAGGGCCTTGCGGTAGCCCTCCGGTCCCGGCATACCGAAGTTGCAGGCCATGTTCTCTTCCAGCGTGGAACCTTTGCGGTGGCCGATGACGGTCACAGGCATCCCGTGGAAGCGGGCGATGCCGCCCAGGATGGCGCTGTCCTCCCGGCACTGACGATCGCCGCACTGCTCAAAGAAATCGGTGAACAGAGCATTGATGGTCTCGTCGATATGGGGGCGCTCCGGGTGGCGTGCCAGAAAGACCCGATCCTCAGCGGTCAGCGGGCCGCAGCAGCGGAGGATCTCATCTTCCTCCACAGCCAGTTCGGCCAGCTCGGAAGCGTGGGCCGTGATAGCGGCCATCTGGCTCTCCTCGTCCTGTGCGCCGCCCCGCAGGGCAGCGATCTGGGCGTCCAAAGGAGCAAGCTGCTCCAGAAGTTCTTTTATCATTCTGTTTTCCTCCCGCCTGCGTGGAGCTGCAGCAGCTGGATGAGGGTGGCGCGGAGCTCACTGCGGGGTACGACCTTGTCTACAAAGCCGTGTTCCAGCTGGAACTCGCTGCGCTGGAAGCCCTCGGGCAGGCGCTCGCCGATGGTCTGCTCGATGACGCGGGGGCCTGCAAAACCGATGAGTGCGCCCGGCTCGGCCAGCATGATGTCGCCAAGGCTGGCAAAGCTGGCGGTAACGCCGCCGGTCGTGGGGTGGGTCAACACACTGATGTACAGCCCGCCCTTGGCCGAAAAGCGCTCGATGGCGGCGCTGGTCTTGGCCATCTGCATCAGGCTGAAAATGCCCTCCTGCATCCGGGCGCCGCCGCTGGCCGAAAAGATGACCAGCGGCAGTTTTTTCGCCGCCGCGTACTCGATGGCGCGGGTGATCTTCTCGCCCACGGCCGTGCTCATGCTGCCCATAAAGAAGCGGCTGTCCAGCACAGCGGCCACCACCGACACGCCGCCGATGCGGCCCACTGCCGCGACAGCGGCCTCGCTGAGGCCCGTCTTCTGGGTCTGGGCGCTGAGCTTTTCGGGATAGCCCGGGAAACCCAGCACGTCCTGCGGGGCCAGCTCTGCATCCAGCTCCCGGAAACTGCCGCTGTCCAGCACAAGGCTCAGGCGGTAGTACGCGCCGATGGGCTGGTGATTGCCGCAGTTGGGGCAGACGAAGAGGCTCTTGGCCCAGATCTGGCGGGTGGCACGGCGGCCGCACTGCTTGCATTCCACAAACTGCGGCTCATGCCACGCCACACCGGTGTCCCGCCGGGCTTTGAGCTGGAAGGCGCGCTCCCGCATCCGGCCCGGAAGCAAGTCTCTGATGTCGTTCATCGTTATGCCTCAGCGTGTGCAGTCAGGTAGTTGAAGATGTCGCCGACGGTCTTCATGTTGGCCAGCTCCTCGTCGGGGATGGAGACGCCGAAAGCGTCCTCCAGAGCCATGTTCAGCTCCACAGCGTCCAGGCTGTCGGCCTCGAGGTCCTCGGTCAGGCTGGCCTCCATCGTGACCTTCTCCTCCTCGCAGTTCAGGGTGTCAACGACGATCTTCTTCATATCCTCAAAAGTCATGGTGATTTTCTCCTTTTATCTTGTGTATGTGTGTTGTACTATCGTATCTTGTTCGGGCAAATCAGTTCATGTCATTTAGTTAAATGTTTTGAACGATTTGATAAGGCAATTATACTCGCGAGGCCACCATTGTCAATAGTTTTATCTAAAAAGTTTTAGTTTTCTCATTTCTTTCACAGGTCGTTGCGCAACCAATACAATATTTTCGTCGTGTATTTCGGGCTTTTTGTAGTTTTTCCCGGCCCCTGTGCTATATTCGGCCCGGAAACGCTGATATATACAGAATAAAAAGAGCAGAGACTTGCGGGTTTTCACCGCAGGCTCTGCTCTTTTGGGTTATTTATTCTTCATTTACGCCAAGTCTTTTATATACTTCTGCCTCGTCCACGGGAACACCGGAAATTTTTCCAGCTTCCAGTTCCTCCATGAGGCGCGCTCTATCTTGTTCTTTCATACTGTTATTTCAACCTGATTTCCTTCCACCGCAAGGACACAGCTTTCGTAATAGCCGTCTCCGGTGGTGCGGGGGCCGCTGAGGACTTCGCAGCCGTCGGCCTTGAGGCGGGCCGTCAGCGCATCCACCTTCTCCCGACTGCCGACGCTGAACGCGATGTGCGCGTATCCGGTGCGGGCGGCAGGCTTCGGCTCGTCGGCCATCCCGGGTTTGTTCATCAGCTCCAGGCGTGCGCCGTCCGCGAAAGTGAGAAAGTAGGAGCGGAAGTCCGTCCTCGGGTTGTGATAGCCCGCATTTGGCACGGCGTCAAAATAGCGCACAAAGAAGTCCTTTGCAGCCTCGAGGTCGTTGACGTACAGGGCGATGTGCTCGATCTTCATAGTGTCTCCTTTCTATGTTTCACCAGATAGTAACCAATGCCGAAGCTGTTCACAAGGCCCTGCACCATCAGGATGCAGAGGCCCAGCAGGATGCTGCCGGTGATGGGGCCGGATGTCAATGTATGCTGCACGGGGTAGATTTCTCCTTTTTTCACATCTCAACAAAATTTCATACGGTATTCTTTGGGAGTACAGTGTTTTATCTCCCGGAAGATCTTGATAAAGTAGCTGCCATCGGTGAAGCCGCACTCCGCGCCGATCTCGCCGGTCTTGAGCCGGGTGGAGCGAAGCAGCTCAGCGGCCTTTTCCACCCGGTACTGCTTGACGTACTGGATGGGCGTGATGCCCAGCATCTGCCTGAAACTGCGCAGACAGGCGCTCTCGCTGAGGGCCACGCTGCCCGCGATGAGCTGGACTGTCAGCTCTTCCGCGTAGTGTTCCTCCACGAAGCGGAGCATCTGCTTCATCCGCTCGGAGGCGATCTGCTCCTGCTGGGAGACTTTCGTCCGCCCGCCCACGCACTGGGTGCTCAGCAGCCGCAGGGCCAGCGAGAGGTAGTAGCGCACCCGGTTCTCGTAGTCGAAGGGTTCGTCCGACACGGCCTTCCAGCTCTCGTGCAGACAGTCCAGCACCTGTTTCTGCCACGGCACCAACGCATCCAGAAGGAAAAATGGCGGGGCGTCGGACTGGGTCATGGGGCGGATGAGCTTCTGCCAGAAGATGGTATCCATGCCGCCCACGAGCCGCGGATGGAACACGCCCGAGTGGAGCAGGGCTGTGCCTTCCGGTGCCTGCTCCACCGCGTGGAGGACGCCCGAGTTGATGAACACTCCCTGCCCGGTCTGCAAGGTGAGGCGGGTCTTGTTGACGTCCACATGGAGCGGCCCCTTCGTGCAGAGCACATATTCAAACTCTTCGTGCCAGTGCCACGCCACCGAATAGCTGGACAGATCCTCGGCATAGCAGGCGATGGGAAACAGCGCGCTGCCGTGCTGCACAAGTTCCCTGCCCTTTTCGCTGGCGACGATGTTGGAGCTGATATTTAGTGCCATATTCGCCAATTCCTTTCCCCAATACATTGAAGATTTTTTATCAAAGCCGATTTTGTTGTACAAAGTATGTGTTTTTGTTCTATCATTTGTGCCGGTTTCGTGGTATTATTTCATCGGAGCTGATAAGCTCAGTATAGCACTGAAACGGGGCAGATACAACCCACTTCCAAGGGTCTTGCGCACTGTCCCACAGCTCCAAGGCCGCGATGCCGCCCGCACCCCGACCCACAAGGCTTTTGCAGAAGTCTTACACACTTTACCGAACACGGAGGTATTTATTATGCTTCGCATCGAATATTTTGATAAAAATCGCTTCATGAAACAGGTCGCCGCAAGCCGCGGCAGCGTCATCCTGCACCTGGACAATGGCTCCACCTGCGACCTCAAGAAGGACAACGAGGCTTCCGCCATCTTCCAGACCCTGGACGCTCCCAAGAAGGGCTTCAGCATCAGCGTGAGCGACCCCGCTGATGTCACCGGCTTCCTGCGCTATATGCTCGAGGCTGGCCGCGCCTGCTGAAAACGCCATCATCTATTCTTCATTATTCATCATCACAGCAAAACGGGACAGCCCCGCTCTGGCACATCTCAGAGCGGGGCTGTCCCGTTTTGTTGCATTTTTATTTTACAGGATGCACCGGCTGATGGCCTGCGCCACAGCCAGCAGCTCTTCCTGCCCGATGAAGCCGAACTTCATCTCGTGCTCGTCGGCGTAGCAGACCGTCAGTTCCGAAGTCTGCAATGGGTCGCCGAAGCCTGCCGTCTGGATGCCGAAGTGGACGATCTTCCGGTAGGGCAGGACGAAGATCTCCTGCCGGGTGCCGGTAACGCCCTGCATATCCACCATGAAAATGCGGTGGCTCGTAAAAACGGCCTGATCGCGCACCGTCTTGTATGCGCCCACGATGCTTTCGCCGTCCAGCAAAAGCGCCTGCACATTCTTGCAGATCTCCTTCTCCTTGATGCGGATGAGGTTCTGCATCGGCTTTTCCCGAAATTCCATACCGGAAGTCTCCCTTCTTTTGCCCTATATAATAGGTGTTTCTGGGCCAAGTATAGCATTTCTGCCGCAGAGCTTCAAGTCATTCTCGCCTTTTGGGCCGGGTTGTGTTATACTGACAGGTGATTTGAGATTTCTTGTATACAAAAAAGAGGTTCACATATGGAGATCATCGTACATCAGGCCATTCTCCACGTTCTGGATACCACGCTGGATGCCCCCGTGCTCAGCGGCAGCTGCATGGAGATGACAGCCGAAAAGACGGCCTATCTGCAATACCACATCGAAAAGCTGCTTGCCAGCGACGACATCCGCCAGTGCCGCCCCCTGCCGGACTCGGCATTCCGGTACGAGCTGGAACAGAACAAGGACTTTATCGACCTGTCCTGCCGCATTGCGGGCGTCCTGTTCGACTATATGCACGCTCATACCACCATTCCGGGGGCCGACCTCGCTGTGGTGGACTTCACCCGGGACGGCCAGCCGTGGCTGGGCATCCTCAAGCTCAACTATAAAAACGGCTACACCCACTACACCGAGAGCGTAGACGGTGCGCCGGTCAACTCCATCATCCAGCAGCGGGCCTGCCTGCCCACCCAGAGCGGCAAGGTGGAGGAAGGCGCACTGGTGGACCTGACCGACTACTCCATGAAACTGCTGGAGAAAAAGTTCGACATCGACGGCCACAAGGAGTTTTATCTTTCCACCGTCGTTTTCCAGTACACCACCGCCGAGCCGGAAAAGAAAAAGCTGCAGGCCATTCAGGACGCCGCCGTCCAGGCCGTGCAGGAGAACTATCAGGATGAGCCCCATGTGGAGGCACAGGTGGCCATGCTCATTGCCAATCAGGCCGCTGACAACGACAACAAGGTGACGGTCGAGCAGGTGCGCCGGCAGCTTGCTGAGGAATACCCGCTGGCGGCTGTCCCCTTCGACGACTATGTGGAGAAAAGCGACGTCCTCGAGCCGGCGCAGGCCCAGCAGCCCGTCACTGTCTCCCCCGCCCGCATCCGCCGGATGGAGAGCCGCAGCATCCACACCGCCAGCGGCATCGAGGTAAAGATCCCTACCGAGATCCTCTCTGAGGATTCTGCGGTGGAATTTCTCCACGCCGAGGACGGCAGTGTTTCGCTGCTCATCAAGAACGTCATCCTGTAAGGAGGGGAGCTTATTATGGACCTTGCTGTCATCACCGCCCAGCAGGTGGCGGAACTGTTCATCCTCATCGGGCTGGGGGCTCTTGGTGCCAAGACCGGCCTGCTCCGCCCCGAGGGCAAGCAGACCCTCTCGAACCTGCTGGTCAACCTCGTCGTCCCGGCCATGATCATCAACTCCTACCGCATGGAGTTCAGCGCAGAAATTCTGCACAACCTCATGGCCGCGTTCGCCCTGAGCACCCTGTCCATCCTGCTGGGACTCATCATCACCCTGCTGTTCACGGCCCGCAGCAGGGACAGCCGGACGCCCATCTTCCGGTTCGCCTGTGTTTTCTCCAATGCGGGCTACATGGGCCTGCCCCTCATTTCGGCGCTCTTCGGCTCCGAGGGCCTGCTTTATGCCAGCGCCTTCTTTACCATGTTCAATCTCCTGCTCTGGACGGTGGGCTACAGCATGGTCAGCGGCAGCTCCGACCCCAAAAAGGTCGCCCAGAGCCTGCTGCACTGCCCGGCCATCTACGCCATCGTCGTGGGTCTCGTCCTCTACCTGCTCCAGATCCCGCTGCCCGGCCTCATCGTCCAGCCCATGGAGCTTCTGGGCGACATGAACACTCCCCTCTCCATGCTCATCACCGGTATGCTCATCGCCTCGGGCGACCTGCACCGCACCCTCACCGACAAGCACATCTGGAAGCTCACCGTGGTCCGGATGCTTTTCATTCCAGTGCTGACCATTGCAGCTTTCGCCGCGCTGGGGCTCTTCCGCTATGGCATGGTCACGCAGGTCATCGTGCTGCTGGAATGCTGCCCCGCCGCGTCCATTACATCGGTGTTCGCCGTCCAGTTCCACCACGATGAGCAGTTTGCCGCCGGCAGCGTCGTGCTGACCACCCTGCTCAGCATCGTGTTCCTGCCGCTGTGTGCGCTCATCATTACGATGTTCTGAGGAGTAAAAACCATGTCCGATATTACCATCCGCAACGCCACATTGGCCGACGCACCCCGCATTCTGGAAATCTACGCCTACTACGTCGAGCACACGGTCATCACTTTCGAGTACGATGTGCCGTCGCTTGCCGAGTTCGAGGACCGGATGCGGGCCATCATGCAGAAGTACCCCTATCTCGTCATTGAGCGGGATGGCCGCATCGAGGGCTACGCCTATGCTCACGCCTTTGTGGGACGTGCCGCCTACGACTGGGCCGCAGAGCTGACCATCTACCTCGACCACGACGCCAGGCGCGGCGGACTGGGCCGCGCCCTCTATGAGGCACTGGCCGACCGGCTCAAGGCCATGGGTGTCCTCAACCTCTACGCCTGTATCGGCTACCCGCAGGCGGAGGACGAATACCTCACCAAAAACAGCGCCCAGTTCCACGAGCATCTGGGCTTCACGCTGGCCGGTACCTTCCACAACTGCGGCTATAAGTTCGGGCGCTGGTACGACATGATCTGGATGGAAAAAATCATCGGCGAGCACCGCCCCGATCAGCCGGACATCGTGCCGTATCAATATTGAGCCTATCCAAAAAAGCAGGTGCATCATGCGATGCACCTGCTTTTGCTTTACTGTTTATCCATCTGCTCTTTGTGGTATTGCAGCGTGTACAGCTGATAATACCGGCCATGTGCGGCGAGAAGCTGCTGGTGAGTTCCCTGCTCCAAGATCCTGCCGTGGGACAGCACGATGATGTTATCTGCGTGCTGGATGGTGGAGAGGCGGTGTGCCACGATGAGCATCGTGCCGACGCTGCGCATCTTTTCCAGCGAATCCTGAATCAGAAGCTCCGTCTCGGTGTCGATGTTGGCGGTGGCCTCGTCCAGGATCATGACGCTGGGCTTATGCAGGATGGTGCGGGCAAAGCTGAGCAGCTGGCGCTGGCCCGCCGAGAAGTTATTGCCGCGCTCCCGGACTTCTTCGTCGAGGCCGTGCTCGAGTTTGTTGATGAAGTGGTCGGCATTGACATACCGGCAGACCTTCATGATCTCTTCGTCCGGAATGTTCTCCTCCCGCAGGACGATGTTGCTGCGGATGGTACCCGAGAAGAGGAAGACGTCCTGCAGCATCTGGCCGAAGTGACGGCGGAGGGAGGAGATCTTGATTTTGCGGATGTCGATGCCGTCGATCAAAATCTCGCCCTTCTGGAACTCGTAGTTGCGGCAGATGAGGGAGAGGATGGTGCTCTTGCCCGAGCCGGTGGAACCGACGAAGGCCACGGTCTGGCGGGGCTCCACATGGAAGGAAACGCCCTGCAGCACCCACTCGCCGGGGATGTAGCTGAACCAGACGTCCCGGAACTCGATGTCGCCCTTCACTTCGTCCAGCTCAACGGCATCGGGGGCGTCCACCATCTGGGGCTGGATGTCCATGATGGAGAAGACCTTCTCCGACGACGCCAGCGCCGACTGCAGCCAGTTGAACTGCTCGGCGAGGTTCTGGATGGGGGTGAAGAACTTGGAGATATACATATAAAAGGTGACGATGGTGCCGCTGGAAATGGTCTGCCCGAGGAAGGTGACATGGTTCAGATGGCCCATGCCGCCAAGATAGAACAGGCAGAGGATCGAGCTGATATACAGCATATACACCAGCGGACGGAAGACGCCGAAGACGAAGATCTGCTCCTGCGTGGCCTTGGCGAGGGTCTGGCTCTTCTGGCGGAACTCCTCCATCTTCTCGTCCTCGCGGCCAAAGATCTGGGTGACCTTGATGCCGGAGAGGTTCTCGGAGAGGTAGGTGTTGATGTCGGTGGTCGCGTCCTTGACCTTGCGGTAGGCGCGGCGGGAGAACTTGCGGAAGATGACCGTGAACAGGAGGATGAAGGGTACGAAGCAAAGCACCATCAGGGTCAGCTCGTAGTTCAGGAAGAGCATCGCCACCAGAATGCCCAAAATGACGAAGGCGTTCTTGGTCAGGTTGACGAAGAGGTTCGTGAACATCATCGAGATGGCGTTGGTGTCGTTGGTCACGCGGGTGACGAGCTTGCCCACCGGGATGTCGTTCAGCTGGCCGTGGGAGAGGCTTTCAATGTGGGTAAAAAGGTCTTCACGCAAATCGGAGATGATGCGCTGGCCCACACGCTGCAGAATGACGGCCTGCAAATAGGTGCTGGCCATCGAGAAGACCAGCACACCCGCGTACACGGCCACACTGACATAGAGGCTTTTCAGTTCGAAATCGCCCACCACAAGCTCTTCGATGTAGCCCACGATGAGGGGCGACGCGATGTCGTAGGAGATGGAGAAGAGGACGAGAAAGCCCACGACGACGAACTGCCTGAGGTAGGGTTTGGCGTAGCCGAAGAGGCGGCGCAGGATCTCGCCGTCGGCCATGCTGCGCTCGAAGCCCATAGCCGTTTTCTTGTCTTTGACGCAGGCGTAGGCGATGAGCAGCAGCACCGACACGGTGCCGATGACGCCGCCCACGAGAAGAAGCGGATTCAGACTCATCATGCGTTGCCACCTCCCACTTCGTCTTCAAGCTTCTGCAGATCGACCATCTTGCGGTACTCCGGGCAGGATGCATAGAGCTGGTCGTGGGGGCCGACGGCCTCCACTCTGCCGTCCTCGAGGAAGATGATCTTATCCAGTCCCTCCACCGTCGAGATGCGGTGCGCGATGAGCAGAGTGGTCTTGCCTGCACGGCTCTTTTTCAGGTTGTCGAGGATGATTTTTTCCGTCCTGGTATCCACCGCCGAAACCGAGTCGTCGAGGATCAGGATGGGCGCATCTTTCAGCAGGGCGCGGGCGATGGAGATGCGCTGCTTCTGACCGCCCGAGACGGTGACGCCGCGCTCGCCCAGGACAGTCTCGTAGCCATCCTTGAAGTCCACAATGTTGTCCCGGACGTCAGCAAGGCTGGCTGCCCGTTCAATGTCCTCGGGGGTAGCGTCATCCACGCCAAAGGCGATGTTGTGGGCGATGGTATCCGAAAAGAGGAAGTTCTCCTGCGGGACATAGGCACATGCCTGCCGCACCGAGTGGATGGAGACGCCGTTGACATCCTTCCCGTCCACGAAAAGGGTGCCGTCGGGGACGTTATAAGTGCGCAGGAGCAAATCGACCAGCGCCGTCTTGCCTGCGCCGGTCTTGCCCACGATGCCCACGCTCTCGCCGGGCTGGATCGTGAAGGAGATGTTTTTCAGCACATCGAACTCGCCGTCCGGGTAGCGGAAGGTCAAATCGCGGAACTCAATGCCGCCCTTGGGGTTTTCGAGGTCCGGCACACCGGCGCGGTCGGCCACATCAATGGGTGCGTCCAGCAGCTCGGTGATGCGGTTGAGGGAGGCTTTGCCGCGGGAGGTCTTTTCGATGAGCATTGAGATCGCCATGATGGGCCAGACGATCGCCTCGAAATAGCCGATGTACTCCACCAGCTGGCCCGCATTGAAATTTTCCTTGTAAACGAGATAGCCGCCGTAGCCGAGGATGACGCAGATGACCGACTCCACGAAGAACGTCACCATTACTTCGAGCAATACCGAGATGCGGGTATACTCCACGTTGACCTCTTCGTTGTCTTTGTTGAGTTTGCGGAAAGCGATGAGCTCTTTGAGCTCCTTGACAAACGCCTTGATGACCGCGATGCCGGAGAAGTTCTCCTGCGCAAAGTCGGACAGGTCAGAGAACGCCTGCTGGCGCTTCTCCCACGTTTTGGTCATGGTCTTGCCCATCACGGTGCCGATGGCAAACATGAACGCTGCCGGGATGAGGGCCAGCATGGTCATGCGTCTGTCCATGCACCACATCCGGTAGAGGGCCAGCAGACCCAGCACCAATGCGTCAAAGAACATCAGGATGCCGTCGCCGAAGCACTCCTGGATGGTGTCGAGGTCGTTGGTGTAGAGGCTCATGAGGTTGCCGACCTTGTTCACCTGATAGTACTGCTGGGACAGACGGCGGCTGTGGTCGAACATCTTCTCCCGCAGATCCGCCTGCACCCGGATGCTGGTGCCGAAGAAGCAGATGCGCCACAAAAAGCGCCCCACCACCATGAACAGCACGATCCATATCATGGGCAGGCAGATGTGCTGGAACAGCACCTCTTTCGTGAAAGGCATCGTCTCGCCCCTCACCACCACCTGTCCAAGGTTGACGCCGTTGATGACCAGACGATAGAGCTGCGGCACAAGCAGCTGGATATAGTCCACCATCAGCAGCGCAAGGATGCCCAGCAGCAGCGCGGGCGCGTGGCGCAGGTAATAGCGGTTGATGTACTTGCCGAATATCACTGGTTTTCCCTCCTTTTCCTATAGCACAGAGGCGAGCCAACGCCCGCGGGCCGAACTCCCGCAGGCGGTCAGCCCGCCTCTGTTTGCTGCACGATAGTCTCAGTATACGGCCCGGAGCATCGAGTTGTCAACATTTGATGCAGTTTCTGTTGAAAAAAGCCATCGTCGTGCATCTCTGCACAAACGATGGCTTCATGTTGGAGCGGCCGACGAGGCTCGAACTCGCTACCTCCACCTTGGCAAGGTGGCGCTC
>OJSI01000605.1_pt1 | contig 37103 bp, 29 predicted proteins | sample 1599401 | NCBI WGS metagenome assembly OJSI01 (sample SAMN04168658, study PRJEB22393) | human gut metagenome | biome: human gut microbiome; feature: stool | host: Homo sapiens | collected 2014-03-24
TTGGCCTCGTCCCAATCCGTCGGGCGAACTTGCGGAATGCGGAAGGAATCCCCGTGCCCAGAGCTTGGAACTTTGGAAAGCCCTTCTTCTTGGCCTTGAATTCCTGAATGGCAGTACACGAATCCTTCAAGCCTTGGTGAAGGCTTTGAGCGATGGCGCCCTGCAACCAAAGCATGTCGTCTTCCTGCTTCCAGCGCGTGAGCTCTTGGCGAAGCGCTTTATAGGTCAGGAAAGGCTTCTTGTTTTCAAGGCATTGCTTCTGCAGTTCTATCGTCTTGTTCCACACGAAACGCCGACACCCGGCAGCTTGAGCGAGGATTCGCTTCTGCTCCCGGATAGGCATCAGTTCGAACATGTAGGCGATATTGGCTTTCATGGCTTCAATCCTACACCGTCCTTTTCGAGGACGTATGCTTCGCACGAGTTTGTGCGAAGGGGATTTGAGCGCCTATCATCCCGGCGGTTAAAACCGCGGGTTTTCTCGGCTCGACTTTATAAGCGAGCGCGCCGAGTAGAGCAGCCTGCAACTTTGAGTGCGCAGGAGGGAGGATCGAGCGCGCAATGCTAGAATTTCCGCCTCTCCAAAGGAAGCCCCATGTCCAAAAAGCCCCGTCCCAAGAAAAAGTACCGTCCGCACGCAGTTGCTGTTCCGCATTACCTCAACAGCCTCACTTCCGATGTCAATCGGAGGCATGACGCCCGCGACGAAGACCGCGTCTTCCTCCTCCAAGTTGCCAACCGAACCGTTGAAAAGGTTGATCTCGCCATGTACGGTCAGATCCTGCAGATCGCATGGGTTCTAGCCGCCAAGATGGACCGCGCGAAGGAACTTCGCCAATGTCTCTACAGCGGGCTTGCAGCCATCGGTTGCTACGTTGCCGAGAAGCCCAAGATTCCATTCGACGACGAGATGTTCGAGGAGCTTTCGCAGGCAACGGAAGTTGCACGGGACATTCTGGAGAACTCGGGCGAAATTGAGCGCGCACAGGCAGCTGCCGCCGTCATGTCGGGGCGCGTCAAGTTTGAGTCAGATGTTGACAAGATCAACGATCGGGAGATGGTTCTGCGTTGAGATGAGGGCTTTCCGACGAGCTTTCGCGTTTTTCGCCAAATGGGGGACGTACAAAAAGGACATCGATTATAAAATATCTAAATCGTTTAATAATCCCCGCCCAAATCCGTCGCTGGTAGTACGCCATGACCGAAGACTTCAACGAAATTAAGCCTGGTGCTCAAGCCGTAGCCGAAAGCGTCACGCGCAAGCGCGCTGCTCTTGAAGCCAAGCACATCATTCTCACGGATCGTCCGGAGGACGTAGCCGCGTATCTGCCGAAGTACCATCACACGATGCATGAAATCATCGAAATCGGCCCCTGGCAAAGCTACGGCGCATTCAGGGAGGGTGCGGGACGCAACATGACACGTCTTTTCCTGTCGGACGAAGCCCGAGCTGCCTGCGCAGAAGAACTTTCGCGTCTGACGGATGTCCAGAAGCGAGCCAGTTACCTCTTTTCCTACGAAGATGCTGCCGACTGGATTCACGAGAATGTTGAGTCGGAAGTCATGAGCGTTCTGGTTCCACTCTCCATGTTTGCAACTGATCCTGATGCTTTCCGTTCGCAATTCCTCGAAGAGAGAAGTAAGCGCTTTGTCACACTTGAGGAAGCCGCCTCCAAGGGGAAAAGCCCTGCTCGCACCCCCTTGTCAAAGTGGCGTCTGACGAGAATCCTGCCGGCATCCGTTCAAACCGAGTTGGGTCGCTGGCAGGAAGACTACAACGCAGAGCGTGAGCGACAAGGCGTTGCATGGCCGAATCCAACAAGCCTTACTGTGCTCTTCCCAGAGGGCGTATTGGCCCGTTACAGGGCCATGAAGGAATTGGCACCTACAACCGCACGAGCCCGCGCAACGGTCCTCTTTGAGGGGTTTGCGGTGCATCGTGAGGTCGGGCATACCCAACCCTATTGCCGTCGGCACTACACGCCCGGACTGCTTCTAGGCAAGCCCATCCATTGGAAGGACTATGAAATCGGCCTCGTTGACCTGATGAGCATTTCCAGGGCGATCGCGCTGCTCGGTGCTGACTATCTCAGGAAGACGCCGTGGCGTCTAGGAAAGGAAGATGTGGCTTGGTGCAGGGATGAGTCCGTGCTCCATGAGGTAAAATTAAGCAGGGAGTTCAGGATTCTGTTGGGGATCCAGAGGGGGCCAGTTGACAAATCTTGTCGTTGGTCGAGACGGCCAAAATGCACGGCTTCAACGCCGCTATGACGATGGAGTGGCTCCAGGACTTCGGCCGGGCATACCATTTGCACCGGGCCAACGCCACGCTGACGCATGAGGTCAACAACCGCGGTCGTAGACTCGACAACAAGCTGATGGGCTTCACGCCAGAATCGGCCGAAGGTTTCGATGTTGAACCCTGGTTGCCGTGGAATTATCTTGCCCTGAGAGGCCGAGAGGGCTGATCGCAAAATGGCGCTGCATCCGCAGCGCCATTTTTTTCGGACTTTTCATCGGCAACCCCCCCCCCCGATAGGGTGCTTACTTACGCTCAAGACCTTTTTGAAAGTTGGAATGGGTTTGGTACGAAAACGCCTTGTGTGTAGGCGTTAACGGATATAAAATCGTCGCTGTCAAAACGACGGTCTATGCGCTAGGAAGAACGCCGATTCAGGTATTCGTTAGTAGCGTTCTCCAGAGAGTCATGGATTGGAACGGTCTTAATGGATCTGTTATTTGCGGAATTATTATTGAGATGTCAATTTGCTTTGGTAATTCTATAATGATGTTAAAAATGAAGAATGTTGCCTTACTACGGAATGTTAAGTCTCGGCTAGTATGGGGGGGGATTCCTTAATAAAATTAGGAGATTCTGACAAGGTATTGTCTCACGGGGTTCTCGGTTTTGTAAGTTCACTATATATCAATAAAAAACTTCAACCCCGCAGCAAAAAATTCAAGCTGACAAAGCTGGCTTCATTAGTAATCAGTACGTTTGGCTTTTCTTCTTCGTTTGCCATCGACATCACCCATGAACTCTACCAACCAGGTGAATACTCCGATGTAAATGTCAGCATTACGTCGCCAGTCGACATTGATGCCATCAAACCATTGTTTGACAGCTCAAACTCGAGCTTAAGCCAGTCGATTATTCTGAACGGCAAGACAAATGTCATAGCCAACGGCAGTGCCATCATCGGCCTGAGAGTTCTCGATCAAAGAAGCAGCTCGAACAACTACCGAATTTCCTTGATTGCCAACGACGATATCAATATGAACCTCAAAGGCAGCAAAGGCGTCTTCGGCATGATGAACGGCGCGAACTACGGGTTCGGCAGTCCGGACGCCACTTACAATCAAGGTAAGATCGAAATAAACGGCGCCCTGAATTTATCCGTTTACTCTGATACCCGTGCCGGCGGTGTTATTGCAGGTTCGTGGTTCGGCAACACTGGGGCAGATTCTACAACTGGAAACATCAAATTCGGACGTACCAGTTCAGTGAACGTCATTGACATCAGTGGTGGCCACCGAGATTCCTTGAACGGTGCAGACGACGACAAAATGGTCGGGATTCTCGGCTATTCCACCATGTCTTCTGAAAAGGCCGTGATCAAGGCATTGGGCAGCACAAGGATCTCCGTCGACACTCGAAAGAGTTCTATGTGCACAGATGTTAACAGAGGCACGTTTGGCGTTTATGCAGCCTCGAATTCTGAGATTTCCTTTGAGGATGCAACTGGAACTCTTAGCATTGACATGACGAGTTCGTCCGATAATCGACGACGTCTTGATGCCATTTCTTCCGGGTTGTACGACGTTGTCTTTGGTGGAAATTCGTCAGTTACTGTTAAGCAGAAAAACACCGACATCTCCTTCGGTACTGCTGCAATGGCCATTGGCATTTCAAGTTATGCCCACTCGATAATCGCTCTGGACACGGATCTGACCATCAAAGGGACTGACGTCAATAGCATGACGGGGCTCCTTGCCACCCACTATGTGAACCCATCTTATACGGGAGGATATGCCAATGCCGGCGGCAAAATCACTCTGAAGGGCGGATACACATTCTCCCTGCCCGAAGGCGCTGTGCCTTCGGAATCTCGCTGGAAGGCTATATCCGTTAATGCCTATCAGGAAAATGATGAAAAGAAAGCTCACGTGACGGTAGACGGCACGGGATCTGTTTCTCAAATCAATGGTGGCATCTACGCCATTCACGGCGGCATGGCTGATATTACGCTTGACGGCGCGAATTCATTTATTCAGGGGCATATTGACCAGCGCAATTCGCTTATGGATGGATCACAAGTGCTCGATTCATCTACCTGCGGAAAGATCAATCTGACCTTGAAGAACGGAGCATCCTGGGTCAATACCGACTACCTCTTGGCTGACACTTCAAACTTTGGGGATGGATTTAGTACGGCTGATACGGTTACTATGGCCGGCGGCACTATTGACATGAGCTCCGCCAAAGTCGAAGGCTGGCAGCGTTCGGCCTACCAAAAAATCATTTTGAACAGCCTCAAGGCTGATCCGGTCGGCACACGTCACGGTCACATGGTTTTTGACATGAACCTGGCCGAAGAAGTTAATACGTCGGCAACGGAAGATCATTTCAAGGCGAATGCCGACCAGTTGATTGTCAAGGGTTCTGCCAAAGGCAACTATAGCGCGGCAATCAACTTCGTCAATTCTTCCGTGCCTATCGATCCGAGCAAAAAGTACAGCGAAAACTGGCTTATTCACCAAGGGCTGGGAAGCGACATGACCGTAACCAATCTCGCGGGTGGAAATACTTTTTACGGGTCCGGCATGCTCACCGTCTGGTCTTTGGTATTCGTTCCGGCAGGAATGCAGGGGCAGCTCGATGACGACGCGATTAGAGGACAGCTGACCAATGTAGGTAGCGGTGAAGGGTATTGGCATTTGGTAAGAACGGATGAGCCAGTGCCTCCCGTGACACCGCCGGTAACGCCGCCTCTACCACCTGAAGTGAATGACAACATTACAATCGGCACGTCTGCCGGTCAGGCCCTCGCTTATCTTGCAGACCTTGAGGATCTTCGCACTCGTCTGGGCGAAGTCCGCTATGGCTCTCAGGACGGAGCTTGGGTTAAAGCCTTTTCAAAGAAGGACACGGTCAAGACGTCATTCAAGCAGGACGCATACGGCATCAATCTCGGGGCTGACGTTCTGGTGAACTGCAGCGAAGAGAGCGCCTGGCTTTTGGGCGGTGCTTTCCGCTACGGCAAGGCCGAACAGGACGGCTTGGGCAATGACAGTGTCACAGGGCAGCTTGAAGAGTACTCTTTCAAAGCCTATGCTGCCTGGATGAAAGACAACGGTGCGTATGCCGATTTTGTTGCTCAGACCGGCCGCTACGAACAGGAACTCAATGGCGCTGACAATACTGGCCTTGGTACAAGTCGAGCGAACTTCAGCACTTACGGCTACGGTTTGAGCGCGGAAGTCGGTCACATGCTGACAATAGACGACCCCGTGGACGACCGTCGCTGGTACAACCACTGGTTCATTGAACCACAGCTTCAGCTGGCCTACTTCCACGTTCAGGGCCAAGACTACAAAACCTCCACCGGTCTGGCCGTTTCTCAAGGTAACGCTGATTTCCTGACCGGACGCGCCGGTCTGGTGTTGGGCAAGAAGTTCAACTATGGAACGATTGACGATCTGGATCGCCGTTACTTCCAGGTCGCCCTGCTTGGCGGCGTCAAGCATGAATTCCTCGGCGGCGATCAAACGATTTCCTATACGGGTGTCGATGGCGCCAAGGCGAGCGTTCGAGCCGGCGACATCGACGGCACGCGCTTCTATTACGGCGTCAATTGTGACTGGCAGGTGACTGACAACTTCCGTCTCTATGCGCAGGCAAGCCGTGAAGAAGGCGATCGCTATACGAAGGACTACGACATCAGCATCGGCGGCAAGCTGCTGTTCTGACGAGTCCTCCAGGCCGTCCCGATCGGTTCGGGACGGCTGTTCAAACAATCAAGACTGCTCCTTCCTGTCGAGAATGGCGGAAGGAGCGGCAGACCCATTGAATAGGAATGAAAATGAGAGGCTTCGTGGAGACCTGTGGGTAGAAGCGATGAAATCCGCGCCAATGAGCGCGGGCACAGTACCAGTCGAAACGGATTCAGATGTGAGGAGGCTGGCCTAAAGGGACGGGCTCTCTGAGGAGTCAAGGCCGGGAGCGTATAGAGGAGGACGCAACTGCGTCCGAGCATATGCCGCGTACGGGCTTGACGGAGTGGGGAGATCGTCGAAGCCTTGTGTGAGAGGACATCTGCTACCCACAGATAATACCAGGTTGCCCCAGAAGGGGCCTCAGATAACCGAAGCAGCTTCGTTAACTGAGGACCCAATGGATGAACTATTAGTAGTGTTGCTTACCAGGCATAGCGAACGCCGACTGTTGCTCGCCAATCCGTGTCGATAGTTGCGCCGCTGGTGCGTTCAACGTCGGCCCAGAGATAGGCATTCTTGGTCAGATTAAAGTTGCCGCCGAAGCTGTATTCAACCCAGGTGTCGTCGCCGTCGATCTTGACGACGCCGGTACTGCCGGCTGCGGTGCCGGTAATCTTGCTGTCGCCAAGGAACTCATGAACGACGGATGCGCGGACGTAGAGGTCGCCTCTGTTGTTCGGGCACTTGATGCCGGAAGCAAACCCAAGACGGCCGGTAAGGTTGTCAACGTCGTCAACACTGTAGCGGGCGTTGCCAAGGTTGAAGTCGTCACCCTTGACCCAGGTGTACATGACTTCAGCCTGCGGTTCGACATAGAAGAGATCGTTCAAGTCAAAGCGCCAGCCGAATTCGCCGGACACGCTGAAGGCCATGTTGTCCATCGACCCCGTGAAGGTCTTGTCGACCGTCAGGTCGTCTTCGAATTTGGCAAGACGAACAACCGTATCAACGAACATGCCGTTGTCGGCCATCCAGGTTGCATAGCCTGCGAGACCGTAAGCCTTAATGTCGGAAGTGCTGCGAGAGGCATCGAATTCGCCATCGGTGTAGCTGAAAGCAACGCCAATGCGAGTGCCGTAGTCGGCGAGGATGGTGTCGGCACCGACCTGAATCGTGTTGAAGTCGGTCTTGGTGTGGTTGTCACCCTTGAGCTTGCCGCCGTCATAGCGAGCCCATGCACCGTACGTGCCTTCGGAGGCGCGAAGATCGCCCATGCGCTTGCGAACGTCGTTCGTAAGAATACGGTTGGTCATCATGGGAACAGCTGAACCAAGCTCAAGCGTGGATTCCATGATGGAGTTGACCTTCACGGCAACAGTAGATGCGTCGACCTTACCGGTGTTATCGAGTTTGGCCTGGGTTTCACCGGCGACAAGGCCTTCCTTCATGACAACAGTGGTCCCTTCGGCACCATTGGTAATGGAGAAAGCGGCGTTGAAGGCATCAAGGTCGCCGCCCAATTTGTCGTTGAGAGCTCCGGAAGCGGCAACTTCGAGAGAGGAACCGTCGGTCAGATTCTCAATGGCGACCGTGTTTGCCTTGTTGTCGTTCAGGACGATCTGCCCTTTCTTACTGGCCAGTGCACCCTTTACAACAAAAGTGCTGCCTTCCATGAGTTCAACGGAAGAATTAGCCAGGGAAATGTTCGATGCACCGTCCACCTTGACGTCACCGGTAATTGCGGTGGAGCCATCCTTGAAGTTCATGGCGCCTTGGGTTTCGACGATAACGTCGCCAACGAGCACGTTGTGCTTCCCGCCGAGGGTGACTTCACTGGAAGCACCGGTTTCAGAAGCACCTGCTGTCTTAATTGCGATAGCGTCGTCTTTGGCGGTGACGTTAACGTTCAAATCTCCACCGATGGAAATCTTGCCGCCGTCGGCAGAATTCACGCCATAGGCAGTGCCCAACCCTTGATTAAGGGTAATGGAAGTCTGGGTGCTATTGCTGAGGGTAACATTGGCACCCGAGCCGGCATTGATGCCGAAGGCTTGTTTGGAGGTCGTGCCAGAAGGGGATTTATCCGTAAGAGTAGAGGGCACATCAATGTTGATGACTAGGTTCTTCGATTTGATGTCAATCTTGGCGTTTTCCTGAGCGGCAATAGCCTGAGTGCCGTCGGAGAAACCGGGGTTGGCAGGATTAAAGTCGACGCCTGCGCCCTTCAGATCAATTCTCAATTCTTGAACCTTATCGGTGACGGTAAAGGAAGAATCTTGGCTCATAACACCAACAACGTTGCGTTGGGCCGTTTGATTGCCGGTGATTTCGCTTTTCAGCAGGACATTCCCGGAATTGTTGAAGGTCACAGCTCCGTAAGCAACGACGGCTGTCGCACCAAATTCGCTGGAAGCATGGACGACGACGTCGCCGGAGTTGGAGAAGTCAATCTTGCCGGTAGGCTGAACGTCAATTGCTTCGGCCGAGTAGTTTTTAGTAGTAGCCTTAATGGAAACATCTTCGCCGGTGAATTTGGCTGATGCCGTTTTGGAGCCCATTCCGTTAACCAATAAGCCATATCCCCAAACGTTTGATGCACCAGGGCCGGTGACATCAATTTCAGTATGCTTGGAGTTGAATACGACAGAAGAGTCTTCATCGCCACATCGGATATGGATGCCGGCAAATCGTTTATCAGCGTCAGTGGTCGTGAAGTTAACTTTCAGATAGTCGCCACCAAAATTGGCGGTGGCTCCGTTGTAGATGAAAATTCCTTCGTTATAACCAGCTGGAACGTTTACATTGGCATCAGTAATTACGCTGGTACCGGTGACGGTAACATTATTGCCGGTGGCCGAGTTGCCACTACCTTGAACATTGATGGCGGAGTTCAAGGTTTTGTTGGAATAATCGGTGGTCGTGGCCTGACTGACGCCTGTGAGAGCCATTAAGACTGCGGTAGCCAAAAGAGTTTTATTCATAAGAATATCCTCGATCTGAAGCGTTATAGCTAGTTGACGAAACCAACTATTGGGGATGATGGAATCGTACAGTTGACTGTGACTTCGAAATAAGGAAGGGCGAAGTTATACGCTTGATCCTATCTTGTGGGATGTCTCCCAGAGTATTTAGGGGAACGATTTTCGAGATCACGTATGGGCAGTTTCGGTGATGTGAATTTCGGGGGGGGGGGTATTAACCCTAATAAAATGGTCGAGAAGAATGATTGGTGTACTAAAACAATTGGACGCGAGATCGAATCTTGAGGCTGTTCTGAAGTGAGACGAAAAAGCTCTGAACAGTAGGTCGTGACATTTTCGCAACGGATCTGTCTTTACTTCTTGAGAATGTCTGCTGTGATGTTCTTTGAGAAGAAGTATGAGAGGCTTCGTTGAGACCTGTGGGTAGCGCTGGTGAAAACCGCGCCAACGAGCGCCGGCACAGTACCAGGCGAAACGGTTTAGAAGTGAGGAAGCTGACCTAACGGGACGGGCTCTCTGAGGAGTCAAGGCCGAGAGCGTATAGAGGAGGACGCGACTGCGTCCGAGCATATGCCGCGTACGAGCTTGACGGAGCGGAGAGATCGTCGAAGCCTTGTGTGAGGAGACATCTGCTGCCCACAGATATCCCCGAAGAGCCGAAAATGAGCTGTAGAAAACAAGCATTGGCGATGATTGCCATTGCAGGCATGTCCGCCAACATTTGGGCGTCTGGAATGTCCCTTGAAGATTGCGAGACGTTTGCTTTTGTGGCCGATGCATCTGGATCAATGATGCAGACTGTGGGGCACGTGAAATCCTTGGCGCAAAAGGAGATTGACGAAGCGCGCGAGCGCGGTGAATCGCTCCCGAAAAGCCGTCTTGTGCCTCATGCCAATGAAGAAATTGACAAGCTGACTCGTCATGAGCTGACGCAGCGCTTCATCGAGAAGATCGGCATCTATGCGATTGAGAAAGCCGGGATGCAGTCCTCGGTTCTGACAGTGGCGCCCTTTACTCAGCTGGTGCCGATGAAGGAGCGCTCTTCTGAAGAGTTCAAGACCGATCTTCAGAAGAAGTTCGGCGTTCGTCTGGAAGTGTTCGGACGATCGACGTGGGTGGGAAGCCGTGCATTTGAGAGCTTCTCTGAAAAGCTTGCCAAGTCTCAGGCAACCGTTCTCGTGACTGACGGCAGCTTTGAGGTCGATCCCGATAAGAAGCATTTGGATCCGGTAGCGACACTGAAGGCCTTCTATGAAGCCAATCCGAAGTCCTGCATCCATATCGTGTCGGCCGCTTATACGGAAAAGGAGCGAAAGGCCATTGATGAGTTGGCTTCGGTTTCCACCTGCGGCCGTATCGACGATCTTGAAGCTTTGATGACTGATGAGGCCCTGTGGAAGAGCTTTGTCGAAGAAGTCTTCTATCGTGAATGCCAGAAGGCTGCCACAATTGAAATTCAAGGCATCAACTTTGCGTTCGACAAGTCGAACCTTCCTGAAGAAAGCCGTCGTATTCTGGACAAGGCGCTCACGGTCATCAATTCTCGAGACAAGTCTGAAAAGATTGAAATCCGTGGTTGGACCGACTGGGTCGGCAGCGACAAGTACAACGCCGACCTGTCGCAGCGTCGTGCCAATGCCGTTCGCAAGTACTTCATTGAACATGGCATTGATGCCGATCGCCTGACGGCACGCGGAATGGGCAAATCCTTCAAGTACACCAACAAGACCAATGACGGCCGCTGGATGAACCGTCGTGTCGAGTTGATTTCCGAAGGCGGCCTGCAATCGAATGACTCGGAGAAGCGTTACGACACAGATTCTCTGAATTGACAATACACCGCCCCTCCTTTGCCAAAGGCGATGCTTAAGGCGCTTCCATCGGTTTGATGCCATGAATCGATGCCGGCATTCGGATAGACATTGCAGGCAAACGGAACACGCCCTAGTCTCTCGCAATAGACGTAAGCACTCTATCGGGCCAAAACAACCTGATAGGGTGCTTACGCCGTTTCGATTGACTCCTAGAGCTTCGGGGCGGCTAGTCCCAAACCGTGAAGACGGAGGGTTCTGCTTTCGGCTGAAAATATTCCGCAAATTCAGCCAAATCCGCCAGGAACCCTCGCCTCGGTGAGGCGGGGAGGAATGGCGGAAAAGACGGCGAAATGCGAGGCATACGCCAAAATAGGAAGCCTCATATAATCAAATATCAATTCCTTTCCTGTCTCTATCACGAATGATCCGCGCCATCCGAGTTCGACTCTATCCGACACCCGACCATAAGAAATATCTGGCCGGCCTTTTCGGTGCTGTGCGGTTCTGCTTCAACAAGGCGCTGTATCTCATCTTGCAAAGGCGATTGCCGATGCAGGATGGGGTGAATTCATGCGCCAGTGCGAATACAAGGCGAAGCATGAAGGCAGGATCTTTGCAAAGATCGGCACCTTCTATCCGTCTTCGAAGACGTGTTCCGCTTGCGGTCACAAGCTCAAGGACCTGAGCCTTGCAACCCGCAGCTGGACGTGTCCGTATTGCGGTGCACATCATGACCGAGACCTAAACGCCTCCCTGAATATCAAACAGGAAGGCATAAGAATGTTGAAGGCGGCTGGGATGACCGTCTTGCGCTCGTAACGTTACGAGCTGAAGCCTGTGGAGACATGTAAGACCCGAACGATTGTCCGGGCTATGTTGAAGAAGCAGGAAGCCTCGCCCGATTTGTTTTCAAATCGGACGGGGAGCGGTCACCACCTAATGATGCGTAGCAAGATTGCTGTCGAAACCTTTTCCGGGATTCTGCAGACAAGTGGCTATCCTGCGAATGAGCAGACTCGAAGCAAGTGTCAGGGATCAGAACAACAGTTGGCTGGTCTTGGATTCCACAAGGCAGCCCGCTTGGCACCAGGACTCACTTGAAGTTCATTCGGAGCTCGACGGCCGAGACACAAGACTGCTGACTATGTGACGGACAAACAAGCTATTCGTCAGCGTGCTGAAAAGTGCAGCCGAACCCAGAAGAAAACAAAAGGGCAGGGTCAGGTGGACAGCCTGCCTTTTAGGTTTCCATCGATAACAACAAGAGGGTAGGTTGACGGCAAGTCCTCTCAAGCCATTACTTGGCGTACTGGGCGTACAGGTTCTTGAAATACTCCCCGGAGACGCCGAAGACGCGGCCGAAGCGTTCGGCATCGTCGTCCGTGAGCGGACGTTCGTCTTTGATGATGGCTTCGATCTCGGCGACCGGGATGCCGGAGGCGGAGGCGAGCTGCAGCAGGCTCATGCCGTTGCGGTCAATGAAATCGCCCTGAAAGATCTTGCCAAACGATTCGAGAGGGGCGGCGGTATTGGTCATTCTTGTTCTCCAAAAAGACGAGCGCCCGACTGGCCAGGCGTGAGCTTGAGCTCGAACGCATTCGGACCTCGGGCGCAGGATTTTGTGCCGGCGTTGGCGGGCATTAAGGGAAAAGATAAGGATAGCAACTTTTGCCGCAAAAGTGTAGGATCTCGGCTCAATTTCTCTCTATCTGCATGATAACAGCGCCATTACCTCTGCTCTACCTGAGGTTTTATGAGTCCAAAATGTTCGGGGTAAAGAGGCCCCCATCTTTGTCGCGCGTCTAAGCGTTCAGGCCTCTTCTGTTCGCAACCTCAGGTTTTGACGCATGGTGCCGTATTCCGGGACTCGTTGATTTCGGCGTTCCGTTCACGCAGAACGGAACGGTCGTCATGAGCGAGAAATATGACGTCTTCAGGCCCAACCGCGAGGTCTCCGACAGCTTCAAGCTGCGTCCTGACGGCTATGCCGACTTTGTCGAGTATCACTTCAAGCACCTGAGTCCCGACGAACCGACGGTTGAGGTCACCCGCGTCCATGTGCCGGGCATCAGGCGAGCGGAGGTTGACAAAGCTGTCGCCGTCTATGTGGACCAGATGGCCAAGTCGAGCGGCGAGGCGTTCGTCAAGAAGGGATCCAACTATCTGTCCGAGACCTTCGACATCATTGTCGACGGCACGAGCATCGCCGTCATGGTTGCACCTGCGGTTGCTCAGGCGGCCGAGATCGAGGCGCTGATGAAGCGCAAGGACTATCGCATGAGGATCGGCGCCGTGACGCTCGGCATCGACAGCAAGGGCGACTTCTTCCGGACCGTGCCCCGGGACGAATACAGCGGAACCGGTTGGAAGAACAGCAAGCCCGAACTCGTCATCGAGGTGGTCGAACGGCTCAAGAACCGCATCGCCGTGAACGCCTCGCTCGGGAATCATGTCAACGTTGAAGACGCCAGCGCGTCGAGAAGGGCACTGATTGCGAAGATCCGAACCGAGATCCACGATTATCCCGCCAAGCCCGAGCTAGCGAAGGGACTCTTCTGATCACCGGACACAGTATCCTGAGGGCACGGTTGCGCCACGCCGGGTAATGCCCGATCCCTCCATTCTCCTTCCCATCCTGTCCAGTCCGCGTGGCCCCTCGTCATTGCCGCGCACCCGCCGGGCAGCCCTGCATGAACATATCGGAGCAAAGAGGAGAACGACGGAACCTCACAGTCATCCCATCTCAAACATTCTTCAGGAAGAGACGGATGTTGTCCTCAGTGTCAAAAAGGCGACACATCCGCCTTTCGTCTGGACTAACGTCTGGTGAGACCAATTGACATTGAAGGTATTGGATGTCAATTTCCAAAACGCCTCTCTCATCGTATTTTCGGGTTCTTCTCCGAAGTTTCGCGGCACGAACAGGGTAGAGCAAAGACAACAATCTAAGGGTTTACCCACCCCCCCCCGTCGGCAATTTCTTTAAAAATAGAGGTATGCGAAACAGGCGAACCCGAAACCGTTCTCGTTAAGTGCGGAATTCTTCATGAGGGTTCGCCCCTACTCGGAGGCTTTATGCAAAAGACAATCCTCGCCGTCGCCCTTGCCTCGGCATTCTCCATGGGCACCGCTTGCTCTGCAGACACGAACGTCAAAATTCTTCAAGGTCAGGGTATCGACCCGCTCCTCGAAGGCAAGTACCAGCTCGGCGGTGACTACACGCTCGACGGCATGACTGAGTCCATTGCCTACAAGGCAAACATCGACCTCAACGGCCATAACCTGACGATCACCACCGACGGCAGCGTCGAGAATGACAAGGGCACCCAGAGCGGCGATTATGCGTTCCAGAACCTTACCATCCATGGCAAGGGTAATCTTGCGCTCACGGTGACGGGTAAAGACCAAATGGCATTTGGTGTTGACAGCGGGTCCAGCCTGAAGGCCGACAATATTGCGCTGACCAGCAAGAATGGTTTCTGCATCTGGTCTGAAGACAATGGCACGAAGCTTGATATTGCCACCAATGATCCGACCAAGGGGATCATTGACATCAAAAGCACCAATGAGGCAGCGATCTACGTTTACGGAACAGAGACCAAGATCAACATCACCGATTTTGCCGTGCTGAACGTCTCAACCACTTCCGTCAACAATCATGGAAACGCGATCAACCAAAACGGCGGGGAGCTGAACATTAGCGGCGGCAAGGTCTACCTGTCGTCGGACAAGCGCACCGCCTTTGTGAGTCAGGCCGCAAATGCGGAGCATCCCTCCAAAACAACCTTCAACGTGAGCGAGCTTCACGTCGACGCCAACATCAATTTGCCTGAAGACGAAAGTGGAATTGAGCGCAAGACCGGCGCTTTTACGGTGAGCGCAGGCGACGTCACCGTCAATGCCGACGTCTTCACGGTCAAGGTGACGGAAAGCGAGACCAATAAGAAGAAGGACATCTCCGCGCTGAACATTTACGACGGTCAGTCTGCATCCTCTGACTCGGACCCCGTTCTTACAGTCAACACGAAGAAGACGGCCATCACCGGCGACGTCGTTGCCAAGGCCGGCACTTCGACCATCAAGTCCGAAACGCTTCAGGTCACGGGCGACTTGACGATTCAGAAGAAAGCCTCCATGCCGCTCACCTTCAGCGGCAAGGACTCCTTCCTCACGGGCCAGGCGAACATCGAAAAGTCCACGGCTGACAAGGGCAACAACACGCTCACCTTCAAGGAAAACGCCGTCTGGACGGTCAAGGGCGAAAGCTCCGTTGACGCCCTCGTCGTTGAAAACGCCACGGTCGACATTTCCGCCACGGACAAGAACGTGACGGTTGCCTCGCTCACGGGCAAGAACGGCACGATCGTCATGGACGCCGCTGGCGAGAACAGGCTCACGGCGACCACCAACACCGTGAAGGAACTCAAGGCAGTAGCCTCGAAGACCGCCGACTACGTGACGACCGAAGAAGCCGCCAAGATGCTTGACCGCATCAATGCTAAAGGTGCCACGATCACGGGCGAAGTGAAGGAAGGCGACTACAACGGCTCAATCATCGTCGACCAGCAGGGCAACACCGTCACGAAGACGAACACCCTGATGCAGGACGTCCTCACGCTCAACGGCGCCACGACGCTCAGCCTCAACCGCATCCTCTCGAACGACATCAGGAAGCGCATGGGCGACGTCCGTTCCGCTGAAGGCACGACCGGCGCCTGGGCACGCTGGGACGGCGGCCGCCTCTCGGGCGGTGCCGTTGAAAACGACTTCAACACGATCCAGGTTGGCGTCGACACGCTGGTGCCGAACCAGAACTTCCGCGTCGGTTTTGCCGGCAGCTACACCAACGGTGACGCCGACTTCACGCGCGGTTCCGCCGAAATGGACGCCTGGTCGCTTTCCGCCTACGGCCTCTGGTACGGTGACAACGGCATGTTCGCCGACGTGATCGCTCGCGTCGCGAAGGCCGAGACCGACGTCACGGCCGACGGCGCCGCGAAGAAGGGCACGCTCGAAAACTACGCCTACAGCCTGTCGGGTGAGTTCGGCTGGCGCTTCAACCTCTCCGAGCAGTTCTACGTCGAGCCGCAGAGCGAACTGACGTGGACCTACATCGACGAGGACGACCTTCACCTCGGCACGGCCTCCTACACGTTTGACTCCATGAACAGCTTCATGGGCCGCGTGGGCTTCGCCACCGGCATGAAGTGCCCGAACAACAAGGGCGACGTCTACCTGCGCGTTTCCGCAGTCCATGAGTTTGCGGGCGACCGCAAGATCACGGGCGCCAACGGCGCAACGCTCGAAGAGGACGGTAAGGACACCTGGGTTGAATACGGCATCGGCGCCAACTTCAACCTGACGCCCAACACCTACTTCTGGGCCGACGTCGAACGCACCGAAGGCGCGACTCTTGACGAAGACTGGCGTGCCACCATCGGCGTGAGGCACGCGTTCTGATCTACGTGACGAAAGAGTGACGTCCATGGGATGAGCTGACGGCTCAACTCGAACTGTCACCTCCAACCTCGCCCGAACGTTTGACGACGTTCGGGCGATTGTCTTTGTCAGGAAGGAAGAGGAGCACGCCCAACAGCGTGGGATGAGAAAGACCGCCGTGGATACTCTCCGCTGGCGGCGTTTCCTTTGCTCTCACCCGCCAAACCGATCGAGCAAAAGGGCGGGAGCTTCTTCAGATTTTCAGGCTTCTCAGAGGCTGCGCTTCAGCACCTCCACGACGTCCTTCCTCGAGAACGGAACAGGAAAGGCTTCAAGCGGCGCAAACCAGTGCTTCTCGATGTGCTCGGCCATGGCCTCGAAGTGCGTGTTGTCGATGCCGTTGCAGCCGAGCGTGCTCGCCCAGAGAAGTTCGGATCGAGCGTTGAGGTCGGCAGGATTTTCGAGCACGACGGGCGTGTTGCGGATCACCGTACGCAGGATGCCTTCGATGAGACCTTCGGCGACGGGAGAGATGTCCTTCACGAAGTACTGTTCCAGGTAGTGGCTCATGATGTCGCAGTAGCCCGCAACGGTCTGGCGAGCGGGAACCGTAATCGTATAGGCCGGATCGATGAAGGAGACGACGGGCCAGAGCAGGTCGCTCGCGAGCGGAAGCTTCTCGTTGGTCTCGATGTTCGAGATGACCGCACTGTTGTCGTATTCGCTCCCCGTGGCCGCGATGGTGTTGACGGTCATGAGGGGAAGGGCGTCTTTCACGAGACTGTTGTCGAGCACGAGCTCCCAGGCAGGTCCGTCATGTCCGGCCGCCGCGCAGATCGCCTTTGAGGCGTCCATCGTCAGACCGCCGCCGACGGCAACTACGAGATCCACGCCTTCAGCGCGGCAGAGGGCAGCAGCGCGGTCAACCGACGTCACGCGCGGATTGGGCTCAATCCCTGAAAACTCGACGACACGAACGCCTGCAGCTTCAAGGGCCTTGAGAACTGCGTCGAGCTCCCCGTTGCGGCGCACGCTGCCGCCGCCCGTGACGACGAGCGCCGTTTTATACCTGCGTGAGGTAAGTTCGTCAGCCATGTGGTCGGCCACGGCGCCGACGCCGAAATGAAGCTTCGTGGGTTAATGGTAGGTGAAGGACTGCATGAGCCGGTCTCCTTGTTCGTGGTGTGTGCGTTGCGGACGGCTCCGGCACTCGGCCCGCACTCCTTCATGCAGGGAATTCTGCACCTCACGGCTTTGGTGTCATTGCCCGTTTCTCTCAACGACTTGCCCAAAGTTCTTGAATTGGACGTGTGGCAAAAAAGTCACGCCGCAAGCAGGAATTGTGCAAGCTAGGGGAAATCCCTTAGTTCCGGGATCCAGACTGGCGCTGAAAACAGGCCGATCTACTGCCGGAGCCTCTCGCAGAGGGGAAGACGTCCGATTCGTGATTCCCGCTGTAGTCAACGTGAAGCCGACGGCGCTTCACGAGCGAGGGAAGGGCATTCTCGGCATTTCGTCGTCTTTGTACGAGAGGCGCCGTTGCTGTATAGTGTCGCCTCACTGAACAAACGTTCATTCAGCAAATACCTCCCTGACGCAGTGCGACAGGGGTTTAGGATTTCCAATCCACAAGAAACCACAAAAGAAGACATACATCATGAAGCTTGCCAGCAAGTTCAAGACCGCCACCGTTCTCGGCGCCGTGTGCGCCGCCTTCGCCGTTCCCGCCCACGCCGAATTCACCGGTTCCGCCGGTCTCGGCGTTCACGTCTGGGACGGCGGCTACCGCGACACGGACGCTCAGGTCTGGCCGATCCCCGCAGTCGACGTTGAAACCGATCACTTCTACTTCAAGGGTCTCGAAGCCGGCGGCTTCCTCGTCAAGACCGACGCCCACCGCCTGATGCTCGGCGTCGCCTACATGGGACTCGGCTTTGACGCCGGTGACTCGGACGACGCCCGGATGAAGAAGCTCGACGACCGCGACGGATCCTTCTTCGCCAACGTCACGTACGCCTGGCGCAGCCAGCTCGGCCAGATCACGGCCAGCATCGGCGCCGACATCTCCGGCAAGTCCGAGGGCTTCATGAGCGACGTGAGCTGGATGAAGCGCTTCGACGTGGCCGGCTTCGGCGTCACCCCGCAGGTCGGCGTTCTCTTCACGAGCGAAAAGTTCAACGACTACTACTACGGCATCTCCCACGCCGAATCCAAGCGCAGCGGCCTCGACGCCTACAGCGCCGATGCAGGCGTCTCCCCGTACTTCCGTCTGATCGGCGACTACCGCATCTCCGAAAAGTTCAGCGTCTACGCTGAAGGCACGGTCCGCTCCCTCTCCAAGGAAATCAAGGACAGCCCGATGGTTGACGGCGACATCGCCTACGGCTTCGGTGCCGGCGTTTCCTACCACTTCTAACGAAGTCACAGGGACCCCCCGTTCCTACAGCGCATTCAGGAAGGCCGCATCTCTCCACAGGGACGTGCGGCCTTTTCGACGTCCGGGCATGTCCCCAACGCCGTGGGTCCCGTATCCAATCCGGAAGCGGGACCCGCGTGCATGTGGATCAGTCCGGTAAATCAGCCCTGAACGATCAGGTCCTTGACGGCGAAGCCCGGTACCCGGGCGAACCTGCAGCACGAGGCGCAGCTCAAGCCGACGGCGTAGGGTTCATCGACCGTTCCCGTGTCGACCCGAAAGGACGACGGGTGGAAATGTGTCTAAACAACCTCGCCCCTGAAGTGGGAGGGTTTCGATACAGTCGAGGCTTTTCGCCTCGGGGTTGTCCCCGATTTGCTGTTACTCCGACCACGAAATCCTTGCTGACGCAGCCCTTGTACGGCAAGGGTCGGAATCCCCCGCTGTCGAAACCTCCCGAACTCGCGCCCGGTGATGCCTTCTCGGGCTTGAATGACTACGACACCGGCGTCACGCCAGGCTGTTGCTCCGGCTGGAACGGCCTCGCGGATCCGTTCCGGGGCGTGGGTTTCAGTTTCAAGATCTGCGTACAACATGTTCAGACAAGTCGCCGCATCGCGGTCGATCCGGCGATCGTCGTCATCTTCACCCTTCTCACGAACACGATTTGCGTTTCGAGCTGACGAATGAGCGGGGTGTGTCCGGATTGCCTCGTTCGGGGCGGGCATTCCGGGGGCAGCCTGACGAGGCTGCCCGTTGTTTCCGGAATGCAGGATGCTGTCCTGCAGCAGGCAAAAGGCCGCTGCGCCCATGTGGGAAACGCAGCGGCCTCAAGTGCGTCCGAAACGGATGCTCGTCAGGGCATTCGGTTAGAAGGCGTATCTGACGCCGGCATTCCAGCGATACGGCGTCTTGATTTCGCCGCCCGTCACGTATTCAAAGTCGGCGTAGCCGTACAGATTCTTCGTGAAGTTCACGTTCATGCCGAGGCCGAACTCATACCAGCCGCCTCCAAAGTCCTGATCGAAGCGATTGGCATCCTTGGCATTGGCCATGCGGGCCGTGGTGGACGTTTCGCCGTCAAGGTCGTAGAGGTAGGAGGCGCGAACGAAAAACGCTCCCATATTGTTCGGGCAGTTGACGCCGGCCTGAAGGCCCACGCGTGCCACGTACGAATTGATCGAATCCTGCTCGACCGTAACGCCTTCAGACGCGCCGTAGTCTTCGCCGAAGATGTGCGAGGCCGTGAAGGCGACCTGCGGCTCAACGTAGGTCAGGCGGCTGAGCGGGAAGCGGTGTCCGGATTCAACCGTCAGCGCAAGCGCTTGCGTGTTGTAGCGGCCCGAAAGCTTTCGGGTGTCGACGGCGAGGTCGAATTCATTGTGGAGCTTGCCCCACTTGGCCGTCACGTCGATGTAGGCGCCGTTTTCGAAGAGCCAGGTGCTGTAGCCCGTCAGCGTGCCGATGTAGTTTTCGCCCGTGCCGTTCGCAAAGTCTGCGTCTCCAGTCGCATAGGAGAGCGCGCCGCCCGCGAACTGCTTCGTGCCGCCCGTGCCGATCAGGGCGTCGACGCCCGTCTGGATGCCGTAGTACTTGTTGTCGACATGACCGGCTTCGGCTTTGCCGCCGAAAGTGCGCACCCAAGCGCCGGCCGTGCCGTCGCCGCTGCGAAGGTCACCCATGCGCTGGGCCATGTCGTCGGCGTCGGCACGCCACTGCATCATCGTGATGGCCGTACCTTCGCCAATCGAGACGAGTTGGGTGTTCTTGCGCGAGGACTCCTGCACGAATACGCCATTTTCATCGTTGCGGCCAATGAGGTCGTCCCCGATGAGGCCGCCGGAGAAGGTGACCTTGCCGTTGCCGGCGTAGTTTTTGCGGTCGTTGTAGGCCTTGATGACGGCGTCCATGCCCATCTCGTCGGCCAGGGCGCCTGCAATCGTCACGCTGGCGCTGACGCCTTCGGCGGTCGTGAGCTTCGAGTCTTCAAGGGACGTCAGGGTGGCGTTGACCTCATCGGAGGCGGCTTTGATCGTGACGACACCGTTCTTGTTCAATTGGACCGTCCCGCTGCCGCCGATGCTGTTGATCGTCACGTCTGCCTCTTCAACCACGAGGCTAGAGCCCGTGCCCGTATGAAGGCGGCCAATGTTGCTCTGCGCGGAATCCCCCTCGGCAATCGTGAGCGTTACGCCGTTGCCGATCGTCACGCCGCTGTTCTTGGCGGCCTGACGGGACACGGACGGAGCAAGTTGGATAGAGTTGACCCTGCTGTTCCTGCTCACCGTCCAAGACGACGTTTCGTCGAGGGTGACGGCTACCGTCGACTTCTTGGCAACGTCCACGCCGCCGGTCCAGATCGAGCCGTTCTTGAGGCTGATGACGTTTTTACTGAGCGCGTCTTCTTTGTTGACGGCTTCGCCAAGAGAAGTCCCGTTCAGGTTGATTTCGTCCTTGAGGTCTCCCGTCCACCGGGAAGATGTCAGGGATACTTCAGTATTGTTGACCAATCCAATGTGATAGTAGTAGTACTTGCCATTATCCTTCAGCCCCTCAATCTGCGTGTTGAATTGATTGATGACGTTACCGGTGAGGGAGCTCTGGTCGTTGAGAGTGAGTTTGGACCGGTTTTGAAGGTCCTTCTTGACCTTGTTTGGATCGTAGGTGCCAGCCTGATTCGTTTCGATGGAGTTGGAAGCATTCCTGAAGAGGATGCCTCTCGACAACGTCAGATTCGTTTTATCAAGACTGAAGCTTGACTGATGAATGGGATTGTCTTGCACGGAGTTGTCGGCGAACAAGATGAAGCTGACGTTGTCGTAGGTGTTGCCGGACAGCTTAAGCTCGGTGCGTCCGTCCTTACTCTTTTCGCTGTGCTTGCCCCACATCGAGAGTTTGACGGCGTCCTTGCTGGAGTCCGTTCTGTTACGAGAGTTCTTCGGTGCCTGACTGAAAAGATCGTCATCGGCTGTCAAGTATCCGTCGCCGCTTTGAATGCTGTTGTTGTTGGGGACGTAAGTGTCAGCCAGAACGGGCGTCACGAACAAACCGGCCAAGGCGAGGGCCGTAACTTTCTTCTTGCTAATCATGATTGTTCTTTAAAAAAAAAGAAGTGAATTTTCCGGAAAACACCGCTAGCAATAACGGTTGTTTCTGCTCACGGCCTTACGAAGGGCGAATTCATTTGCACGTCGTTATAGGGTTATGACACCCATGACTGGCATTTTAGAAACCATTGTAATAAAGGCGTTAACATACATGTATGAAAGGGGTGCCTTCCAAGGTTATTCGTCCGAACGTAAGGGCCGTCAATTTTGGATGTTACGTACGGAAGCTGAACGGGGTTGCTCAAATACAAAAGATTACAACCGGGGCCGGAAAACGACTGGAGCATCCAACTCCAGTGCACAAGACAAAGTCGGTGTGGCTGTATGCGACGCATCCATCTATCCGTGCGCTCGCGTGAAGAACAGGAACAGCCGTCAACCGTTGGCGGATGAGAGGGCCCTCGAGGAAGTCCAGAAAAAAGAAGGCCCGGCGCCTTGACTGGAGGCGCTCCGGGCCAAACGATGCCATGCTTCATGAGCAGGCAGCCCTCCCGATGGTTGAGGGAGGGGCGCAACTCAGTCGAAAGGAAGAGTGCCGACGGAGCGCGTGAGGATATCCCGTCACCGGAGGCAGGTGGATCGGACATCCTCTTGAGAAGAATGCACTACTTTGCCCTTCCTTGCGTAAGGGGATAACCCTAGCGTTTCACGTCTCATAACAGAACCGAAAGCTTTTGAATCCATGAGAGAATTCGCGCAGACGAAGGCACGCAACAGTGGAGCAGAAAATGAGGCTGCCACCTGCCTGAATACTGAAGTGTACTCATTGAGACAAATCCGGGACAAGTATGCTCTCCGGAGGCCCCTTCAGAACATATGAGAAAACTGGCCTCCTCACAGTGCCTGCATGACAGTCGGTTGCAGAACATCCACATGCAGGCAACTGCAGTACGACTGTAAGGATGACGGTCCCCGGAGGCCTCTCTCAGCCCTCTCTCAACCGATGTCATGGGGCCTGAAGCAGGGCGCGCCGGTGGTATGCAAGGCGGAAGTGTAAATTTTCCTTTGTCTGATTTGATCTATGTCGAATCTCGTGACTAGAAGTCCCGTTCGGGACTTCTGAAAGAAGGAGGCCCCGCCGGAGAGGGATGCTGCACCTCGTCGGAGGGGCCCGCACACACGGTCTCCGTCTCAGTCGAACGTCATCAGCCGTCGATGCGCGCCCTGAATTCGGCGATGGCGCGAGCCATGGCCTCGCGGTTGGTCATGAGGATGGGATCGATGAGTCGGTCGGCGTCGGCCTCGTTGAGAAGGCCGATGGCGAGGACGGCCTCCTTCACGGTGACGCCGTGCTCTTCGCAGTAGTGGGCGATCTGGATCACCATCTCGGGAACCGTCGGGTTGATCTTGCCCGGCATGATGGAGCTTCCGGGACTCAGGGCGGGGAGCCGGATCTCCATAAAGCCCGAGCGCGGGCCGCGGCTCATGAGGCGCAGGTCCTTGACGATCTTGGAGGACGAGGTCGCGACCTCCTTGACGAGCCCCGAGACCGTCACGAAGAAGTCGCCGTTCTGCAGGCCGTCAAAGAGAGACGCCGTCGGGCGGACCTCTTCGCCATAGATGTCGGAGAGGTGACGGTAGAGGGCGTCCATGAAGCCCGGATCGGCGCCGAGTCCCGTGCCGACCACCGAGCCGCCCATGCAGATCTCAAAGCATCCCGAACGCACGGCACGGAGCTTGGCGGCCAGCCGGGGCACCAGGGCGGCATAGCCGCCGAACTCCTCTCCGAGCGTGAGCGGGACCGCGTCCTGCCAGCAGGTGCGGCCGACCTCGACGACGTGCCTGAAGGCCTCGGCCTTCACGACGAAGACGTCACCGAGCACCTCGACGCCTTCGATGATGCGGTCGAGCTCGGGCGCTACTGCATGACGATGACTTTCTGCTCTGCGCGGGACGCGCGGCGGGCGAAAGGACGACGGATGTGAGGACCCTTGCCGCCACGAGGCACTTCACCGGGTATGCGGGCGGGAGTTCGGACGAGGTCGAGAGCGAACGAATTCTGAGGACGATGGATGTTCGGCCCGCGAGGCGCATTCTCGTGAGTTCTTCCCACAAGCTCGTTGGCCTCATGGCTGAGACGGGCGGCTGGTCGCTGCTTCCGCCCACGAACCTCTGGTGCGGGCGGATGTTTCTCGAGAACCTCGTGATCGAGCCCGTGCAGGCGAGCGTGAGGCGACGAAGGATGTGGTTTGTGGGCGACCGACGTTCAGCGGCCGAGGCGGTCATGCTCACGGCCGAGACGGCGGCGAAGGTCTTTGAGGAGAAGATGCTCCCGACGCTTGAAGAAGCGCAGGACGGACTCTCGGCACACGCCATGCTCGTCGAGCACGGAAAGAGGAAATGAGAAGGTAAACAAAACGCCTCCGCGTCGATTGGCGTCGGAGGCGTTCGTGCAGGTCCCTGAGTACTGCGGGAATGACGTTCGGGTTATGATGTAAAAGGCGCCCGGCCATCGAGGTGAGGAGCCGAGCGCCCGACGTACCGAACCGTTCATCACGTCATGAACGGACGGGTCGACCTGTCGTCAGAAGTTGTAGCGAACGCCGACGGTAGCACGCCAGTCTTCGTCAAGATAACCGCCGCTGGTACGTTCGACGTCCGCCCAGAGGTAGGTGGAGTTCGTCAGAATGAAATTGGCGCCGAGGCCGTATTCAACCCAGGTGTCCTTGCCGTCGATTTCATAGACGGTGCCGTTGCCGCCCGTGACGCTGGCGTCGCCCATGAATTCATGCACGGCGGACACGCGGACGTACGCGGAGTTGCCCGTTTCGGGACACTGGAAGCCGAGCGCGAAGCCGGCGCGGCCCATCAAGCTGTCGGCGTCGTCGAAGCGGTAGTTCGAACCGTCGGACAGGACGAGGTCGTCGGCATCGACGTGAGTGTAGGCCAGTTCAAGCTGCGGTTCGAGGTAGAAGGACTTCGTCAGGTCGAAGCGCCAGCCGAATTCACCGGAGAGCGCGGTGACGATGTTGTCCATCGAGCCCTTCTTGCTGCCGTCCACCGTCATGTCGGTCGAAGCCTTGCCGAGACGAGCCACGACGTCGACGAACTGACCGGCTTCACCCATCCAGAGTCCGTAGGCCGCGAGGCTGAAGGCGTCCATGTCGGCTTCGCCGCGAGCATATTCGGCGTCGCCCATCGTGTAGGCCAGAGCAACGCCGAAGCGCGGCGCGTCGGCCGTCGGCATCGTGTCGACACCGACCTGAATGGTGTGGAAGTCGTTTTCGAGGCCCGCGTCGCCGGAGAGCTTGCCGCCGTCATAACGCGCCCAGACGCCGGAGGTCGTCTTCATGGAGCGGATGTCGCCCATGCGCTTGTGAACGTCGTTGACGAGAATGCGGTTGAGCGCAAGGGGAGCTGCAGCTGCGAGTTCGAGCGTGGACTGCATGACGCTGTTGGGCCCGCGGCTGATGGTGGAGCCGGCGTCCGTCACGTCAAAGGCGCCGTTGTACATGCCTTCGTCAACCTTCACGGTCGACTTGACATCGCCCTGCACGTTCTTGTTCAGGGCCGCGGCCTGTTCGGGCGTGACGTCGTCGGCCGTCAGATCCTTCGTCATGTCGGCGTTCTTGAGCTTGACGGTCAGGTCGGTGTTCTCGTCGGCCTTGGTGACCGTGATCGTACCGGCTTGCTGACCTTCCTCAGCCGTCAGATCGGTGGCAAGATTGACCGCACCGCCGTCACCCGTCAGGTTGTCGACAGTCACCTGGACGTCGGGACTCGTGACATTGACGGCACCGCCGTCGAGAACGAGGTTGTTCATATTCGTATAGATCGTGCCGTTGTTCACAACATCATTCTCAACGATCTTCGTCGGCGTCCACTGCGCGCCGTCGCTGAGCGAAAGCGTCAGATCATGGACTTCAAGCTTGGCGAGGTCATCCGGCTTGCCTTGGCCCCAGGTCACCTTGGTGTTGCCGACCCAGTAGGAGTCCGCACCCGACAGATTGATCTTGACGTCCGCGTCGACGCCAGTCCCGGACGTCGGCTTGTCATAGTTGAAATTGATGTCGCCCTCCATCTGGACGATGTCCTTTCCGGACTTGTTGATCGTGACGATGGATTCACCGCGGGTCAGGATGGCGTTCTCGCCCTTGATGTACGTGTTGCCGTTGAGTTCGATCCTCCCTTGGGACATTGCGACGAGCGCGGAGCTGCCGGCCGTGATGTGAATGCCCTTCGTGGCGTTCAACACAACGGGAGCATATGCGCCTTCGATGCCGGTGGAGTTGTTCTGGGCCCAGATGCCGTTGGCACCGGCTTCAAGACGGATCTCTTCAGCCGTCACCGTCACGCTGCCGTTCGTTTGGCTCTTGCCACCGTACGGCAACAGCGCAATGCAGTCGCCCTTGCTCTTGATGGAGACGAGCTTCGTCTTTTCATTGCCAACCTTGGTCGTGCCGTAGCCCGTTGTGCGGAAGGCTTCGCCATAGTTAGCGCCATCCGCGGACGTGCGTTCGAGATGAATCTCCTCACCCAGCACCGTCAGGCTGGATCCATTGTTGTAGAGAGCCCAGTCCTTGTCCGTCGTGATGGAGACCTTCTTCGTCTGGTCCGTGCCGATCGTCAGGGTGGAGACCGTTGCCGTGGGATGGCCAGCTGTTGTAACGTTCGCCACATTGCCCGTTCCGCTGATGGTGATCGTCTCGCCGGTGATCGTGCCGGTATGGCCACCCGAAACCTTCAGGGACGTGATCTTGTCTTCGGCGGTGACGTTCTGCGTGACGTCGGCCGAGGAACCGTCAAGCGTGAAGTCCTGAGCCTGAACGGCGTTGACGACGAACAGCGATCCGACGATCAGGGAAAGGGGTGCAAGTTTGAAGCCCGACATGCGAGTTCTCCTCTCAAAAGTAAGAAACACGCTCAAATTACCTTTTACCCGAAAGGGGGGGGGTAGGGTTTTCCCTAATTCGTTGCCAATCCCTGTCCTGCAGTCGTTTCGAAGCCCGAAAAGTGTATCAATTCCGCAACACACCGAACGGAGGTATTTTTGTTCCTCTGCGAAGACTTGTGTATGACGCGATTTGGGCGCTTGGCTTCACCCGGACAATCGGATAGGGAGGGGAGGACTTTCGGTCCTCAGCCCCCCCCCCGTGCTGATCCGCAGTGGGCGGTTATCAATAACCTCAGAGAACTTCCTACTTGTAGACGTCCCCCAGGCACGTCCATCCCAATTCTCGGAGTCGGTCATTTGGCAGCGAAGTCGAGAGTATCCAACTGTTTGCTGTATACCTGTACGACTTACGGGTATTGCCCCACTCCCAAGCCACCTTGTCGTCTACGCCCAGTTTCCTGAGCGCTGCAAACTTAGTCCGAACCTTCATCCACTGCTTCCAGTAGATCTGTCGGATGCGTCTACCCAACCATTCATCGGTGCGTCTGACGAATTTCGCCATCGTCGACGCCGCGGAATAGTTGCCCCAGCCAAGGACGAAAGCCTTCAGCTCCCTCCTGTACTCTTAAAGGCTTCTGCCTCGACTGCGCGAGGTAATCATAGGGTTTGCTTCCAGCTTCTTTCAGACTACGCGTCGCGACGCACACTTTGCTTTTGGCTATGAGGTTGCAACTGCCAGCCCCTCTCGGGACTTTCACCCGTTAGAACGTGCCCATGCCGAGCACACAAACAAGACGCCTCCGCGTCGGGTGACGTCGGAGGCGTTCATACAGGTCCGTGAGGACTGCGGAAATGACGTTCGGAATTACTTCCTGAGCGTGCGCATCTGGTCGACGAGGTAGTCGATCACGGCGGGCGTGCCCTGACGGGAGCCGGCGAGGTGCGGGCCGGTCGTGAACTTGCCGCCGACGCCGACCATAGGCGTGGAGTCGATCTGGTAGGCGTTCCAGAGCATCGTGGCGTTGCGGGACTTGTTCTTCACGCCGAAGCTGTTGAACGTGGCGTCCCACTTGGCGCCGTCGACGCCGGCTTCGACCATGAAGTCATGGATGTCGCGGGTGGCGCTGTCGAAATTGTAAGAGCGCGTCTGGTAGATGATGCTTTCGAAGAACGGCATGCTCAGGCTGTCAAGCAGACCAAGGGCCTCGAGCGCGAAGTAGGTGTCCGTGAACGGAAGGTACTTCGGCTGCCAGGCGACGGGGCAGATGCGGATGCTGACGTCCTCGGGGGCCTTCTGCGCCCACTCATGGAAGACCGGGTGGAACTGCAGGCAGTGCGGGCAGGTGTAGGCGAAGAATTCAACGACTTCGATCTTGTCCGCCGGCGTGGGGGCCATCGGATGAACGGTCAGGTACTCCTTGCCGGCCTTGTAGGCGGGAGCGGCAAAGGAATACGTCGAAAGCGGAGCGAGCGCGCCGGCGCAGAGAAGATCACGACGGGAGATCATGGCGGGTTGTCCTTATTTTTACAGAAGGTGCCGTATGAAAAATTTGACCAATCTGAGTTTAGCGAAAATCCCTTGGGCGAGGCTTAAAACGCTTGATCAGGATCAAATCCGTCAGGTGCCAGAGACAATTCGGCACAAAAATGCGCCTTCGCCTCACATGTGTACGACGAAGGCGCAGGTTCGGACTTTCAGGCTGAAGCGAGGGCCCCGTCAGGGCGCGGGAAGCACGTGAGGTTGCCCTTGTTCGACTCGGGAAGGCTCTCGACCATCAGCTCGGGTCGGGCGAGGGCACAGACGTCAAAAGGCAGCGACTTGTTACGCCCAGGGGCTCGGCCATCATGCCGAAACGTTCCCGAGCCAACGCAAGGTCGCGTAAAGACGGCGTTTTCATTGCAAAAAATCAAACAGGACTAAGGAAAAGTGCCTAAAATGTCGGAACTCAGTCAAACAGAAGAGCTTTTTTGACAACCTCACCATGACATTCGAACAGAAGACCCGAACCCTGGCTGCCGCCGCTGGATGCCTCGCCGTCCTCGGCTCCGCCGTCTGCGAAGCCGCAGAGGAGGGGCGGGAAGCGCCTCAGGAAAAGGCGAACAAGGACTTGCCGGTGAAGGTTTGCCCGAGCGCTCCCCGTCAGGAGGCGCCGGCAATGCCGTCCCTTGAGAGCGTGATCGCCGTCTGGGGCTTTCCGATGAAGATGCTCGCCGACGGCTATGTCGAATATGACGGTTGGGTCGGCCGTCAGGAGTTCGGGACCGTCATGGCCTTCTGGAAGGCCGACAGCAGGACGAGCGCCTGGTACGGCCTCATGAACTATCCCGAGGACCTCGCGGACCTGAGCCTCAGGTTCAAGTACGTCCGCACGACCGCGACCCGATTCGAGGTCGACTGCGAAGGCAGAAAACTGCGCGCCGTCGAGCGCGTGCGCACCGCCGCCCCCTTCATCAAGGGCGAGGTATTCGCCAGGCGTCCCCTCTCGCGCAAGTGGGTCAACATCTTCGACGGGCACATCGACCCGAAGGCGTCCACCCAGATCGAGGACCGCGAAGGCGAGATCTTTGAGCGCAGCTTCGCCATGGCGTGCAGCAGGCCCGAATAATCAACCGACGAAAGGTCGTCCCGAAGGACGGCCTTTTTCGCTCAGGAAACGGCCGTCAGTCAACTCCTCGCATACCTGTCAGACATACGATCTCCGAGAAACACTCGGATTGCCCGATCCGCCATTGTTTTTCGACCTGAACATGCATTGCCGGCCTTCCTTTTTGAAGTGCAGACCGATTTTTCGGACGTGGAAAGGGCGACGCTCACCGTATTGTCCGAAGAGCACCCGGTTGAGTGCCTGCCGAAGATCACGAGAGCCTTTGAGGATGCACGGCCGGGGCAAGGCCTTTGGACGATGCGCTGGTGTTCACAAATGTCCATGAAGCCTTTGTTGAGGTCTGTTGCGACTGGCGCGCGCAGCCCGTCCTCTCCGTTCACTTTCTGTGCGACCTTCACGAAACGGTCACCCATGGGCTGCCCGGCAACGTTCGAACGGGACCCGAGTCCGTGACGGGCAGCACCCGTGGTCCGCTTTACGTGCTGGCCGAGGAGGCGCAGGAAATCGAGAACGCCTTCGAAAGAACCGCAATTGTCCACCTGAATCTCGCGCGCCTGCAGCACTTTCCTGACGACAACTGACGGACTGCCCGCCTGAAGCAGGCCGTGCTCGCGAATGCCTGACTCATGCCGCTTCTGCCGAGAGTCGAAGACGTCGTCCCATGTCAGCAATGCATCCTTGCCCATTGCGAAACAGGCGACCATTCGAGTCATGCGCAGCTCTTGAATTTTTGAGAGGCCGGACCGAAGCTCAACTGAAGGCCCGGGAGAAGGCCGGGAAGGCCATTGCCGCATGCCGAAGAAGAAGGTTGAATCAATAGAGTTCCCGCAAGGGCTCTTTATTCTTCGTGAACTAAAGAAAGGCCGGCGGATCGTCTGCTGCCGGCCTCTTCATAGGCGTTCCGGCTGAACGCGCTCAGGCGTTCTGTGCCTCGATGCGGATGCCGTGCTCGCGCAGGTCGCGGACCATGGAGGCGGGGAGGGGCTTCGTGGCGGAGAGCACGATGACGGGATTGACCCAGGAGAGGCTTTCAGGCACGTAGTCGTGCACGGCGAAGATTTCCGTGACGGCGGTGAAGTCGGCGGGGCTGCGAAGACGCAGGGTGACGGTGCCGGAGACGGCTTCGCCCGCCTCCTGACTCTGGGCCTCGAAGCGGCGGGCCGCGGCCATCATAGTGCGGTAGACGGGCAGGGCGACGCCCTCGACGTCGGAACCCGCCATCGAGCGCAACTTGTAGAGAAGGGACGCCTCGCGCACGGCGTCGTAGACGGGAAGGCCCTGAAGGCGCTTGACCTCGGCGATGCGCCTGACGGCGCCCAGCCGCGTGCGAAGTGCGCCGACGATGGCTTCGTCGCTGCGGTCGATGTCGGCGCGAAGGCTTTCAAGCTCCGCGGGCTTCTTGGTCGTGCTGTCGGTCATGGATGCTCCGTCTGGTCTTTGTTCTGAAGGCATGGAGAAGGGGATGCCGGCCGGTCGGCCCTGGCGTTGAGGCGGTCCCCTGCGGTCCGCATTTCACATCATGCCTGATTCCGCGCCTTGTTGGTGAAATCCCCTCTGGCCTGTTGATTCGATTCCGCCCTTGGAAAAGGGCAGGAAGGCTGCACTCAATCGAAAAGGCCCGCGCGGATCTCATGCCATCGCAGGCCTCTGAAGGCTCGTCGAACACTGCGCCGTGGGCCGCTCTCGACGAAGAGGAATCTGGCAGGGAGTTTTTGTGCCGCCCGTTCTCGGAACAGGTCGCGCCTCCCTTGAGACACGCTCAGCGCTTCGCAAGGGCTCGGGCACAGTCGTTTCAGGCTTTCTCGCTGTTCTTCGACGCCCATCAAGGCGCCTCGGGTGCTCTCCCTAGGCAATACCGCCCAATCGGCGGAAACGGTCGGGAACAGACGGTCTTTTGTCGACAAGATCCCCTCGCAGGCGCCCTCCATGCACGAGCCTGAAGACGCCGACGCGGAAGATGCGGATGATGACGATGAGGCCTGCAGTCGGAGGCGTCGGCACGGCGTTCCCGGACGCGCGGCTCAAAACAACCATCGGACTTCGTTGGTCAGGTCAAAAAGGCGAGGGTTAACCCTATGATCGCACCGGGGCTTTGACTGATATCATCATTACGCACCGCGCAAGGTCTCCGCGTTCAAGCGCCGCCTTGCCGGCCTGCGCGCCGACTTTTTTTTTGACGCCCATTGACCACGGCTTCAGGCAGCGCGCGCAAGTCAAGAGGAGAACCACCATGAAACTCACCACGATCGCCGCGGCCGCCGCACTTGCCGTCGCCTCGATGTCCGCTTCCGCCGCCACCTACGTGCCCGGCACCTACACCTACAAGGTAAACGCGCACAATGCCGCCATGACGATCGCCGTCACGGTTTCGAAGCACAAAATCGAGAAGATCGACTGGTCGAAGAACCTTGAGACGATCGGCGTCGGCCAGCTCGCCCTTGAAAAGGTGGGCGGCAGGATTCTCGAAAAGCAGAGTCTCGGCGTTGACGGCGTCACGGGCGCCACGATCAGCTCGATGGCGCTCAAGTACGCCGTGGGCGAATGCCTCAAGCAGGCCAAGGTTTCCGCCGAGGACCTCAAGGACCTGAAGAAGAATGTTGAAGAGTACAAGGCGCTCCCCAACACGATGAAGACGCAGGTCGTCATCATCGGCGGCGGCGGTTCCGGCCTTGCCGCTGCGGTCGCCGCCTCCCAGGCGGGCGCCGACGTGATCGTGCTCGAAAAGCTCGGCCTTCTCGGCGGCTCGACGAACGTCTCCGAAGGCGCGCTCAATGCGGCCGACCCGATCCGCCAGCCCAAGCTCGGCATCGAGGACTCCGTTGCGAAACACATCGACCAGACGCTCAAGGGCGGCCACAACGTGGGCAACCCCGAGCTCGTCAAACACCTCTGTGAAGGCGCCTATCCCGCCGTCGAATGGCTCGAATCGATCGGCGTGAAGTTCAAGGATGAGGTCGGCACGGCCACGGGCGCGCTCTGGCAGCGCTCCCACTATCCCGCCACTCCGTCGGGCAACTCCTACATCCGCGTCTTCGAGAAGTACATCGCGGAGCATCCCAACGTGCAGGTCATCACCGACATTGAAGCCAAAGACGTGCTCAAGGACGCCGACGGCCGCGTGACGGGCGTGCTTGCCAAGCACAACAAGACCGGCCGCTACACGCTCTTCAAGGCTGAAAAGGGCGTGATCATTGCAACCGGCGGCTTCGGCGCCAACGTGAAGCTCCGTCAGGAAGTCAACACGGGCGTCTTCAAAGACTACGACCTCGGCAAGAGCATCGGCTGCACGAACTTCCAGAAGTCCGCCCAGGGCTCCGGCATCCTGATGGGCAAGGAAGTCGGCGCGAACGTGATCGGCATGGCCGACATTCAGGTTCATCCCTGCGGCACGCCGGGCACGGGCCTCATGGAAATGATCCGCACGTCGGGCCGCAACCGCGTCTTCATCAACACGGACGGCAACCGCTTCGTCAATGAAGGCGCAGCCCGCGACGTCCTCGCCAAGGCCATCTTCGCACAGAAGGACTCGACCTACTACGTGCTCGTCAACCATCTGCGCTATCCGAGCCTCACGTGGGTTGACCGCAACGGCGCCAAGGTGGGCGACATGATCGATCTCGGCCGCGTCGTCGCAGCCGACACGCTCGAGGAGCTTGCCGCCAAGCTCAAGATGCCGGTCGAAAACCTCAAGGGTTCGATCGACACCTACAACGCCGTCGTACGCGGTGAAAAGAAGGATCCGCTCGGCTTCGTCGCCAACAACAAGGCCGACAAGGTCATGACCGAAGGCCCTTGGTACGCCTGCCAGAAGGTCCCGACCGTCCACCACACGATGGGTGGCCTGCAGATCAACGCCGACGCACAAGTGCTTGACATCAACGGCAAGGTGATTCCGGGCCTCTACGCCGCCGGTGAAACGACGGGCGGCATCCACGGCTCCAACCGCCTCGGCGGCAACGCCATCGCCGACTGCATGGTCTTCGGCCGCACCGCCGGCACGAACGCCGCTCAGGGGAAGTGATCCGTCCCGTCCCGCGCCGCACATCGTGACGGCGCAGGCCTGAGCATGCCGGAAGGCTCTCCTTCGGGCTCCCGTCCATCCGGGAGCCCGTCTGAAGGAGGGCCTTTTTCGTTGTTGAACATGACGACACGGCGCCACGACGACCCATGGCCGCTCGTTGTTTCAGAGTTTTTCGGCGCTCGCCCGAATGCGGGCAATGCGACTATTCTTGGCAGGGTGCGCCTGCAACACGACGGGTGAATCGACCCGAGTCCCGGTGCGCACGAACGTTCATCAAGGAGAGAGAGACCATGAACACAAGGATTTCCGCACTTGCCGCCGCGCTTCTCATTGCACTCGCCGCGCCCGCCATGTCCGCCGACGTGCCGCAGGGCACGATCAAGGGGAAGGCCTGGGTGCAGACCGACCGCACGATGGCCGAGGCCATGGCGCAGTCCTGGACGGTGCTGCCCGCATCCGTGACGGGCGACAAGACATACGAAGGCACCAACATCCGCGCGCCCGAAACGAAGGGAAAGGCGCCCGCCGTGATTTTCGTGCACGGCTCGGGCGGCATCAATCCGCAGATCAAGGCCTTCCAGAAGCGTCTCGCGGACGAGCTCGGCATTGCAAGCTTCACGGCCGACTCCTTCCAGCTCCCCGACCGCATGACCTACACCTCGCCCATCGACCCGATGGACTATGAGAAGATCCACGCGCTTCGTGCGAGCGAACTCACGGCGGCCGTCGAATTCCTGACGAAGCAGCCCTGGTTCAACGGCAGATTCGTGATCGCAGGCACGAGCGAAGGCGCGGTCGCCGTAGCCCGCTACGTGCGCGCCGCAGCTGCTCCCGCCGAAGCTGGCCGCATCATCTTCTCCTGGTCGTGCGAAAACAACTACCACGTCGTCCAGCACAAGACGAGGATTCCCGACGGCATGCCCGTCCTCAACATCATGAGCTCGAAGGACAAGTACTTCTCGCAGGCCAATCCCTATCTCGGAAACCAAGAGGCCGTCGGCAACTGCAGCAAGGCACTCCAGGGCAATCCCAACGCCCGCATCGTCCTCATCAAGGACGCCCCGCACACGCTCATGAACGAACCCGAGGCCCGCGAGGCCGAGGACAAGTTCCTCAAGGACGTCCTCCTCAAGTAGTCGACGCCCGGATTCCACCCAATCCGTCATGCGCACGGCCCGCCGCAGGCTTCATGCCTCCAGCGGGCCTTTTCGTCCTGCGGTTCGTTGACTTTCGTTCGCCCTCGAACTAACATCGCCTCATGAAGGAAAACACCCGCATCCCCTTTCTTGCAGGCCGCCTCTCGGAGGCCACCTCAACATTCATTCTCGAGTCGCTCAAGCGCGAAGGCATGGGCGAACTGCTCCCGTGCCACGGCGACATCCTGCACGTGCTGACCGAACAGGAAACCGCCACGGTGATGGAGCTCTCACGCCTCACGCACCGCTCGAAGTCCACCGTTTCAGCCCTCGTCACGAAGCTCGTAGATCTGGGCTACGTCGCGCGCGAGCGCTCGGCCGAGGACTCACGTGTCATCAACCTGAGGCTTACCGAAAAGGGCAGGGCGTTCATCCCCGTGTCCGAACGCATCTCCTCCGAACTCGACGCCCTCGTGACGCGCTCGCTCACGCCCGACGAGGCCCGATTCGCAGAAGCGCTCCTCGCGAGAATCCTCAACGGCTTTTCCTCCGACAAGTCCGCCTGAGGCCCTCCGGACACTTCCGACGAGCTTTCCGCCCTGATCTCAACCACCGCCCGGCCCTCATCTTTGCTAAGATCGACGGACGACCTCCGCGCTTTGATCCGCTTCGGGCGCAGAGACGCAAACCATTGCAAAACAGCGTGTGATGGAGTAGGATCCAATTTCCCACCAACTCACTCGGGAATTATGCGAACGCCTGCAGGACGGGTGTTCTCGGGCGCCGGACGGCGTTCTTCCCAGGAGAGTGGAGCAGGCGGGCATCCGTCGGGAAGACACCTTCGGACGCCGGACGGAGATCCCGCAGCACAACGACAACTCCAAACACGCACAGGAGAAACATCATGATTCATCAGTCGAGCCTTGAACTTGTCGGCGGCACGCCGCTTCTGCAGCTCAACAACTGGATGAGGCTCCACGGCCTCAAGGCGAACGTCATCGCCAAGATCGAGGCCCTCAATCCCGCCGGGAGCGTCAAGGACCGCGCCGCGCGCCAGATGATCCTCGAAGCGGAAAAGACAGGCCTCATCGGTCCGGGCGCCGTCATCATCGAGCCCACCTCGGGCAACACGGGCATCGGGCTCGCGAGCATTGCCGCCGCCCGCGGCTATCGCGCCATCTTCACGATGCCCGAGACGATGAGCGTCGAGCGCCGCATGCTGCTCAAGGCCTACGGCGCCGAAGTCGTCCTTACGCCCGGCACGGCCGGCATGAAGGGCGCGATTGAAAAGGCCGAGGAACTCGCCCGCGAAATTCCCGGCAGCTTCATCCCGCAGCAGTTCGAAAACCCCGCCAACCCGCTCGCCCACTACCTCACGACCGGTCCGGAGATCTGGGCCGACACGGACGGACATGTCGACATGTTTGTCGCGGGCGTGGGCACGTCGGGCACGGTGACGGGCAACGGCCGCTACCTCAAGGAGAAGAATCCCGCCGTCAAGGTGGTGGCGGTCGAGCCTGATGCGAGTCCCGTCCTCTCGGGCGGCAAGGCCGGTCCGCACGCCATCCAGGGCATCGGCGCGAACTTCGTGCCGGGCAACTACGACGCCTCGGTGGTCGACGAGGTCTTCCGCGTGCCGAACGACGCCGCGATCGCAGCTGCGCGCGCCCTCCCGAAAGCCGAAGGCATCCTCATCGGCATATCGGGCGGCGCCGCCCTCCATGCCGCGACGGAACTCGCGAAGCGCCCCGAAAACGAAGGCAAAATCATCGTCGTGATCTTCCCCGACAACGGCGAACGTTATCTCTCCACGGTTCTCTACGCCGAATAAGACGCATCAGTCTCACGGAGTCACAAAAATCATGAAGGATCTTGAGCACGAAGCCAGCGGGAACGTCTTTCCCGGAGACCTCAGGGAGCGCGTGAGCCGCCAGATGATTCTGCGCGAGCTCGGAGAGAAAGGGCAGGCCGCCATCAGCAGCGCGCACTTTCTTGTGATCGGAGCAGGGGGCCTTGGCTCTCCTGCCATCCTCTACCTCGCCGCTGCAGGCGCGGGCACGATCACGGTGGTCGACGCCGACACGGTGTCGGTCTCGAACCTCTCGCGCCAGATCCTTCACACGACGTCGACGGTCAACGTCAACAAGGCCAAGAGCGCCGCCATCGCGGTCGAGAGGCTCAATCCCCATTGCCGCATCATCCCCGTGCCCGAATTCGCGGACGCTGTGAAGCTCAAGGCCCTCGTGAAGAATGCGGACGTGATCCTCGACTGCACGGACAACCTCGCAACCCGCATCGCGGTCTCGAGGGCCGCGCATGATGCAGGGAAGCCCCTCGTCTTTGCGTCCGCCGTGCGCTTTTCGGGCCAGCTCACCGTCTTCGATCCTTCCGTGCCCGAATCTCCTTGCTTCGAGTGCATCTTCGAGGAGGACGATCCGGGCAACGACGTCAAGGCCGCAGCCGTCGGCGTCTTCTCGTCGGTCACGGGCATCGTGGGGACGCTTCAGGCCACCGAGGCCCTGAAGATCGCCGCAGGCATCGGCTCGACGCTCTGCGGCAGGATGCTCTTCATCGACGCACTCAACATGCAGTTCGACACCATCAAGGTGAAGCGCAGGAAGCGGTGCCCCGTCTGCGGCGAAAGGCACTGACGCCGAAGAGAGCGCCCAAGGCAGACAGAAGGAACGGCCCCGAGACGAAAGTCCGGGGCCGTTCTGTCGGAAACGATCCAAAAGAAGAGGGCGCCCGGCTCCCCACCCTAAAAGTCGTCTAATGCGGCCACGATTCAACTGACACCAAGCAGCTTGAGGAA
>OJSI01000634.1_pt1 | contig 35400 bp, 30 predicted proteins | sample 1599401 | NCBI WGS metagenome assembly OJSI01 (sample SAMN04168658, study PRJEB22393) | human gut metagenome | biome: human gut microbiome; feature: stool | host: Homo sapiens | collected 2014-03-24
CACCAGGCATGTGGCAACTGCGGTTACTACAAGGGCGAGGAAGTCATCAAGAAGGGCTAATTTGCGCAGAATTGGTGGCACATTGGTGTTATGTACAGAAGGGGAGGGCGCAATGCCTTCCCCTTCTTGCTTTGTCTTGAAAACGAAATTGTGAGGTGAAAGCATGGCCATCAGGATCGACCGCGTGGACGCGGGCAGCGAGGCGGAAGCCCTCGGCCTCGCCGGCGGCGACGAGCTGCTGAGCGTGGACGGCAACGAGCTGAACGACACGCTGGACTATGATTTTTATACCGACAGCAAGAGCTTCCACCTCAAAGCAAAGGTGGCGGACGGCATCCGGGAGTGGGACGTCCGGCGGGAAGAGCGCGGCCCCTTCGGCTGCGATTTTTCCACCTATCTGGGCGACCAGAAGCACTCCTGCTCCAACCACTGCATGTTCTGCTTCATCGACCAGCTGCCCCCGGGGATGCGTGAGAGCCTCTACTTCAAGGACGACGACGAGCGCCTGTCCTTTTTGTTCGGCAACTATATCACCATGACCAACATGCAGGACCACGAGATCGACCGCATCATCAAGATGCATATCTCGCCCATCAACATCTCGGTCCACACCACCAATCCCCAGCTCCGGGTGCGGATGCTGGCGAATAAACGGGGCGGCGAGGTGCTGAAGTACCTGCCCCGCCTGGTGGAGGGCGGCATCGCCGTCAACTGCCAGCTGGTGCTCTGCCGGGGCATCAACGACGGCGACGAGCTGCGCCGCACCCTCACCGACCTGCTGGAGCTGACCCCGATGGTGCAGAGCGTGGCGGCAGTCCCCTGCGGCGTGACGGACTACCGCCAGAACCTCTTCAAGCAGACGCCCTACGACGCTGAGACCAGCGCCGCCGTCATCGACATCATGGAAGAGTTCGGCGACGAGTGCAAGCGCCGCCACGGCAAGCGCATCATCTACCCCAGCGATGAGTGGTACCTCAAGGCCGGCCGCCCCATCCCGGAGCCGGAGTTCTATGAGGACTACGACCAGCTGGAAAACGGCGTGGGCATGATGAGCCTCTTCCGGGAGGAATTTCTGGCCGAGCTGGAAAAGCCCCACCGCATCTATGGCACCAAAAAGATGGATGTCGTCACCGGCACCATGGCCGCGCCCCTCATCACCGAGATGATGGACGAGCTCCACCGCCAGTACCCCATGATAGAAGTAAAAGTGCATCCCATCAAAAACAACTTCTTCGGCGGCAACGTCGGCGTGGCGGGCCTCGTCACGGCGACGGACATCATCGCCCAGTGTGAGGGCCGGCTGTCCAGCGGCACCCTGGGCGTGCCTGCCGTGATGCTGCGGGAGGAGAAGGACACCTTCCTCGATGATATGACCATCGAGCAGCTGGGCCAGCGGCTCGGCGTAAAGGTGGAAGTCCTGCCCACCGGCGGCGGCGACGAGGCCAAGGCCCTGCTGCGCAGCGGCCTGCATATCGCCCGCCGGAGAAGACCGTAATTTTACCCCTTTTGTGAAAGGAGGAACCCCCTATGAGCAAACCGATCGTTGCTGTGGTGGGCCGCCCCAACGTGGGCAAGTCCACCCTGTTCAATAAGCTCTGCGGCCAGCGTCTGGCCATCGTGGAGGATACCCCGGGCATCACCCGCGACCGCATCTTCGCCAACTGCGAGTGGAGCGGCCACGAGTTCCTGCTGGTGGATACCGGCGGCATCGAGCCCAAGGCCACCGAGGGCATTCTGGCCCACATGCGCGAGCAGGCCCAGATCGCCATCGACACCGCCGACTGCATCATCATGGTGGTGGACGTGCGCAACGGCCTGACCGCCGCCGACGAGGACGTGGCCCATATGCTGCGCCGCAGCCACAAGCCCATCATCCTCGCCGTCAACAAATGCGACAACGTGGGCGAGACCCCCATGGAGCTCTACGAGTTCTATAACCTCGGCTTCGACGAAGTCATGCCCATTTCGTCCGTCCACGGCCACGGCACCGGCGACCTGCTGGACGCCGTCTGCGCCCACCTCGATTTCAGCGAGACCGTCGTGGAGGAAGACCGCATCCCCGTCGCCATCATCGGCCGCCCCAACGTGGGCAAGTCCAGCCTGACCAACCGCATCCTCGGGGAGAACCGAATGATCGTGGCCAACGAGGCCGGCACCACCCGCGACGCCATCGACACCCCCGTGGACAACGCTTACGGCAAGTTCATCTTCACCGATACCGCCGGTCTGCGCAAGCGCAGCAACATCACCGACGGCCTCGAGCGCTACATGGTCGTCCGCGCACTGGCCGCCGTCGAGCGCAGCCGCGTGGCCCTCATCCTCGTGGACGCCACCGTCGGCTTCACCGAGCAGGACAGCAAGGTGGCCGGCTACGCCCACGACCAGGGCAAAGCCTGCATCATCGTCGTCAACAAGTGGGACGCCGTGGAGGGCAAGGAGACCAACACCATGGAACTGCAGCGCCGGGGCTATGCCGAGTGCTTCAGCTTCATGGGCTACGCTCCCATCATCTTCATCTCGGCCCAGACCGGCTACAACGTCAACAAGCTGATGCAGCTCATCCGCGACGTGGACAGCCAGAACGGCGCCCGTGTGCCCACCGGTGTGCTGAATGAGATGCTGGCCCGTGCCACCGCTCGGATGCAGCCGCCCAGCGACAAGGGCCGCCGCCTGAAGATCTTCTACCTGACCCAGGCTTCCACCCGTCCGCCGACGTTCGTGGCCTTCGTCAACGCAAAGCACCTGTTCCACTTCAGCTATCAGCGGTATATCATCAACCAGATCCGCGAGAACTTCGGTCTGGAGCACACCCCCATCCGCCTTGTCGTGCGTGAGCGCGGCTCCGGCGAGGTGGGCGCGAAGGACGTATAAGGAAGGGAGACTGGTTCGATGACCGCATTTCTCATTGTGCTGGCGGTCGCTGCCGAAGCCTATCTGCTGGGCAGCGTGGACACCGGCATCCTCGTCAGCAAGTATCTGTACCATGACGACGTCCGCACCCACGGCTCGGGCGCTGCCGGTATGACCAACATGCTGCGCACCTTCGGCAAGAAGGCCGCTGCCCTCACGGCGGTGGGCGATGTGCTCAAGGGCGTCGTGGCCGTCTGCCTTGGCCGGTGGCTGTTCGGCCATCTGCCCGCCGACGCTGCCGTCTCGCCCTATCTGGGCGTCTACCTCGCCGCCGTCCTCGCCGTGGTGGGCCACTCCAAGCCCATCTACTTCGGCTTCAAGGGCGGCAAGGGTGTGCTGGTGGCTGCCGGTGCCATTCTGGCAGTCCAGCCGGTGCTGCTGCCGGTGCTGGCACTCATCTTCCTCGTCTGCCTGGTCCCCACCGGCATGGTGTCGCTGGGCAGCATCACCATGGCCGCGGCCTACCCGGTGCTGACGCTGGTGTACAGCCTCATGCGCGGCCTGCCGACCCGGGACGTGGTGGTCTGCACCGTCGGCGCTGCCATCATGGGCGGCATGGTCATCTGGATGCACCGTTCCAACATCCAGCGCATCCGGGACGGCAAGGAGTACCGTTTCGGCCAGAAGCACAAGAGCAACTAAGCATAAAAAAATGCCCCGCAGGCAGCTCTCGACGAGCGTCCTGCGGGGCATTTTACGTTGTCAGGCTCATTTCGGGTCTGCTTCCAGCAGCGTGTCGGTGTTGTCCTCGTACTTGGGGTCTTCGATGGCGACTTCAAGCTCCGTGTCGGTGTCGTCATGATGCAGGTGCTTGCGCAGCCGGGAGGCGAATTCCTCTGACGGGATGCCGCTCTGGCTGGGGGAAAGGTCGGGTGCGGGGTGGCCGTCGGGCAGATGAGCGCCGAAGGCCGGCACGAAGAAGAACTTCCGCACGATGAAGATGAGGGCGATGGCGCTCACGCTCAGCAGGTTCTCCATGGCGGACTCGTGACCCACCACCATGTGGCGGGCGATGGCGTAGAGCAGCACTTCGAGGCTGGAACCGGGGCTGTGCTTGGCCAGCATCTTGATGAACTCGATGCCGATGACGATGTCCAGCGCCCGCTGTAAGAAGATGCTCACCTCGACGTCGTTGCCGTCGAACAGCAGGCCGGGCATCCACTGCAGCAGCGGCACCATCGACAGCAGCAGGCCGATGAGGACGAGGCCGGACAACAGGATCTCGAGCAGGGTGGCTGCGCTGATGATCTTGTTGCGCAATTCGGCGCGGCTGTGGCTTTCAACACGGGAATTGGACATGGGCAGGGACCTCTCTTTCAAATTTGACCGGAAATCTTTTACAACAGTTTGATTCTATTGTAACAAAAGCGAAAAACGAAGTCAATTTCTCCGGCTAAGAAAGCTAGTCAGCATGAAAAACTGGAATCGAAGACAGACAAAAGGGGCCGTCCGCACTTGGAATAGAGTGCAGACGGCCCCTCTTTGTGCTGAAAAGGCGGCTTAGGCCTCAGCGATGGCTTCGATCTCGCAGAGCACGCCCTTGGGCAGGTCTTTCACGGCCACGCAGCTGCGGGCGGGCTTGGAGGTGAAATACCTGGCGTACACCTCGTTGAAAGCGGCAAAGTCGGCGATGTCGGCCAGGAAGCAGGTGGTCTTGACCACCTTGTCAAAGCCCACGCCGGCAGCTTCGAGGATAGCGCCCACATTGCGGCAGCTCTGGTCAGCCTGTGCGGCGATGCCCTCGGCGACTGCGCCGGTGGCGGGGTCTACCGGGATCTGGCCGGAGGTGAAGACGAGACCGCCCACGGTGTAGCCCTGAGAGTAGGGGCCGATGGCGCCGGGAGCTTTTTCGGTGCGGATGATGTTCATATCGATTACCTCACATATCATAAATAGGGGAGTCTCCCGCCAAAAGGGGAGCCGATGAAAAAAGTCTACCACCAACTGTCCCCGCCGTCAACGGCCAGCAGGGAACGGTCCCGGAATTTCCGGAAAAAGGGAATGTAAAATTATTTGGAAAAATCTACGCAAATCATCTTGACAAGAAATAAACTTTTATGATAAAAATAGAGCATGAAAGTAACATTTTTGCAGAAAAACGCAGGCGCAGCGCAGGCAGGAAAGCCAGCTTTGCGCAGGCGCGTTTCTTTTTTGCAGAAAAAGCGAATTTCTGAACCCTCGGAAGGGGCAGAAAGGATAAGATATGTCGATTTTGGTAGATGATTCAAATAAAACAGCCTGCCGTGCAGCGGAGGCTGGACTGCAGCAGAAAAACTGTGCTGCGCTGGTGCGCCCGGCGGGTACGGGCAAGGGCTGCATCGTGTGGGAGCTGCTGGACGCCCACCCCGAGATGCGCGTGCTCTGGGTGGTGTCCTGCGCTGCCCGTCTGGAGCTGCGCCGCGCCCTGACAAAGCGGCTGGGCCGGACGCTGGGCGGCCGGGTGCGGCTGATGAGCTGCGAGCAGCTGGCCGTGCAGAATGCGCTGGGCTGGGTGGCGCTGGCTGAGTTCCGGCCCGGCCTGCTGGTACTGGACGGCTGGAGGGAGATGAGCGCAAAGGACTGGACCGACTGTGTCCAGCCCCTGTTCCGCCTCTGCCCGGGGGCAAAGCTGCTGGCTCTGGGGGAGCCGGACGCCCCGGGCGACAGCTGCCGCGCTGCCGAGGAGATGCTGGCCGACGCCATCGTGGAGCCGCTGGCGCTGGGCGGGGCGATGGCCGAGGGCCTGCTGCCCATGCCGGCCTCCTATACGGCTCTGCTCTGGCCGCTGGAAGATGCGATGGCCCGCCTCCGTGCTGAGGTGAAGAACCTCCATCTGCCGGGCTGCCCTGACCCAAACGCCGAGAAATATCAGGCTCTGAGCCTCGCCGTAGAAAAGCTTCCGCCGGTGGAACAGCTGCTGGCGCAGTGGCTCCCGGATGCTGCCGGACGGTATCTTGTCCTCTGCGAGGATGATGCAGCGGCGGCGCAGACCGCAGAGCAGGCCGAGAAGCTGTTTGGTGCAGGAACACATATTTATAAGGATGCAGAAGGCTTTGCGGCCGACGAAGCGGCCACCCTCCGGCTGCTGGTCTGTGCCAACGGCCCGGCGGTGCAGGCTCCTCTGGCCGGGATCTCGGGCGTGGTGCTGGTGCGCCACAGCGCTGGACCGGCCGCATACCGGCAGATGCTGGCCCGCGCCCTTGCAGCCTGCGGCAGTGTGCCGGTGGCAGAGCTGAGCGCGGCCTTTGAGGCGCTGACCTGTGTGCAGCAGCTGCGGAAGGAGTGCAGCGCGGCGGGGGCGGAAGCCTTCCCGCTGGAAGAGCCTCTTTCTGCCTGCCGCCGGGCTTACCGGCAGCTCCGCCGCGCGCTGGATTCCGACTGGGAGCGCTATTATGCCGCCGCAAAGCAGATGACGGCAGAGGGAAAGACGCTGGACGTGCCTCGCTCCTACAGTTTTGGGGGCGTGGCCGTGGGCCGCTGGCTGGAAAACCAGCGCCTTGTCCGGGCCGGAAAGAAAAAGGGACGCCTCACCGCCGAGCAGGCCGCCCGGCTGGACAAAATCGGCATGAACTGGAAAAAGCGGCTCGAGCTGGCGTGGGAGAACGGCTGTGCTTCGGCCCGGCGGTACCGCGGCAGCCACAGCGACCTGCTGGTGCCGGTCCATTATAAGGATAAGGACGGCTTTGCACTGGGCGAATGGATCGTCTACAACCGCCAGCGCTATCTGAGCGGGAACCTGCCGCCAGACCGCGTCGAACGTCTCGAAGCACTGGGCATGGTGTGGGACACCGGCAGCATCCTCTGGGAGAAGAGCTATGCCGCCGCCGTCCAGTATTATCTGGAAAATCACACGCTGGAAATTCCCGTCAAGTATGTCACGCCGGACGGCATGGCGCTGGGCGTCTGGCTGGGCAGTCAGCGTGCCGCTTATAAAGAAGGTGTGCTGACCGACGCCCAGATCGAAAAGCTGGAAGCGCTGGAAGTGGACTGGACGAACCGGAACGACCGCAAGTGGCAGACCGCCTACGAGGCCGCCGTGAAGTACCACGCCGCCCACGGGAACCTCGACGTCCCCACCGAGTACACCGACGAAGACGGCATCCTGCTGGGCAAGTGGGTGTCCCGCCAGCGGTACGCATGGCAGAACCCCGAGCGCAGCAGCGCCCGGGTGACGCCGGAGCGGAAAGCCCTGCTGGACGAGCTGGGCATGAACTGGGAAAAGACCGACTCGTGGCAGCACCGCTACGAGCTGGCCGTGGAATACAAAAAGGAGCACGGCAGTCTGGCCGTTCCGGCCCAGTACCGGACGGAGGACGGCATCTGGCTGGGCAGCTGGCTGTCCCGTCAGAAGCAGATGCTGCGGGAGGGCAAAAAGCTCTCTGCCGAGCGCCGCGCGGCCCTGAAAGAGCTGTTCAAGGGCGAAAAAGGCCGACGCCTCAGCGCCCCGGTGCTGCCCGCGTGCAGCGTGCGGGAGCAGAACTGGCTGGATAACTACCAGAGCGCCAGGCTCTACGCCGAGAAGAAGGGCGGCCTCCTCGTGCCTGCCGGATACGTGGACGAGAACGGCTTCCGTCTGGGCGTCTGGATCTCGAACCTCCGGGCTGCCCGCAAGGCCCGGCCCGGCTCGTTCCAGGTGACGCCGGAGCATATCGCTCTGCTGGATGCCATCGGGATGCAGTGGGACGCCCGGGAGGCCAAGTGGGCCGGGGCGTTCCGCCGTGCCGAAGAGTACTGCGCCGCCCACGGCAATCTGCTGGTGCCGGTGAACTATAAGACCGAAGACGGCTTCTGCCTCGGCGACTGGGTCCGCCGGATGCGCGAAAACTACGCCTGTGCCGAGAAAAAGCTGACGGCGGAGCGCATCGCAAAGCTCGAAGCGCTGGGCATGGTCTGGACCGTGCCGCAGGAGGGCTGAGATATTGCATTTTAGGGCGGAGTGTGATATACTTCACCTCGTCTGAATAGAAAACAGCAGGTGCCTGCCGCCGGGGCTTCGTCCCCGGCCGGGAGGGTAAAAGGGAAGCGGGTGCGAGTCCCGCGCGATCTCGTCACTGTGATAAGGGAGTCCGCTGCCTTGGCGCTCAGCGCCGGTCACTGGAGGCTTTGCCTCTGGGAAGGCGGCAGCGGGCGGTGAGCTTTCAGTCAGGAAACCTGCCCGCTGTTGGTACAGGAGCGTCCGGCTCCGGATCACGAGGAATTGGTCGTACCAAAAAGCCCGAAAGTTCAAAGGGTCTTTTTGCTGTGCCTTCCGCGCGGTGAAAAGGCTCTTTTTTCGTTTGAGCTGGCCCCCGTTTCGTACCCTTTCTATCGGAAACGTACATTCCACACAACAGAAAGGACTCAAACAATGCGTAAGGCAACCAACAAGAACTGGCAGCGCGTCACCGCCGCTGCCGCCGCACTGGCCCTGTGTGCCGGTGTCCTCACCGGCTGCGGTGCATCTTCTTCCACTGCCGCCGGCAGCACCGCCGCAAGCTCTGCCGCCGCCAGCGAAGTGAGCAGCGAGGAGGCCGATGAAATGGCAGCAAAGAATGTGGCAGACCTCATCGACGCCATCTATGTGCAGGAGCGCAACGAGAACACCGACGCCCAGTGCGAGGCCGCCAAGGCAGCATGGGACGCTCTGACCGACGCCCAGAAGGAGATGGTCGAGGGTGAAGAGGCTGACCCCGATTACTTTGGCCGCGACACCGGCGACGCCTCTAAGGACGACGCCCGCAACCAGGACAACATCGGCGACAAGGAGATCCTGGTCGTCAGCTTCGGCACCTCCTTCAACGACAGCCGCGCAGCGGACATCAAGGGCATCGAGGACGCCATCCAGGCCGCATATCCCGACTGGTCTGTCCGCCGTGCCTTCACCGCACAGATCATCATCAACCATGTCCAGGCCCGTGACGGCGAGAAGATCGACAACATGGAGCAGGCTCTGGAGCGCGCTGTTGCCAACGGCGTGAAGGATCTGGTCGTCCAGCCCACCCACCTGATGCATGGCGCTGAGTACGACGAGATGATGGAGATGGTGGACAGCTACCGCGATAAGTTCGAGTCCGTCGCCATCGCCGAGCCTCTGCTGGGCGAGGTGGGCAGCGATGCCACCGTCATCAACGCCGACAAGGAAGCTGTCGCCAAGGCCATCACCGCCGAGGCCGTCAAGACCGCCGGTTTCGACAGTCTGGACGCCGCTGCTGAGGACGGCACCGCCTTCGTCTTCATGGGCCACGGCACCTCTCACACCGCAAAGGTGAGCTACACCCAGATGCAGTCTCAGATGAACGCTCTGGGCTACAAAAACGTCTTCATCGGCACCGTCGAGGGCGAGCCTGAGGAGACTGCCTGCGAGAACGTCATCGAGGCTGTCAAGGCCGCCGGCTACACCAAGGTCGTCCTGCGTCCCCTGATGGTCGTTGCAGGCGACCACGCCAACAACGATATGGCGGGCGACGACGAGGATTCCTGGAAGAGCCAGTTCGAGGTCTCCGGCGAATTCGACGCTGTCGATTGCCAGATCGCAGGTCTGGGCGAGGTCGCTGACATCCAGCAGCTCTACGTCGCACACACCAAGGCCGCTGTCGATTCCCTGAACGGCTGATCCTGATTCTATCATTGCCCGGAAAGGAGTGCCTTTTCGGGCAATTTCTTTTTCGGCCTGCTTTGAATTCGGGCCATTGCGTGTTATAATCTTTTCTGTAAAATAGATACTTCGAGGTATATCATCATGAAACTGAACCATAAATTTGCTCTTCTGCTGGCCGGCGCTGTGCTGGCTGGTTCTCTCACCGGCTGCGGCGCATCCGGCGCCCCGGCCAGCTCTGCCGCTTCCTCCGAGGCGGCGGCCTCCTCTGCCGTGAGCGAGGCTGCTTCCGAACCGGCGGCAGAGGCCGCTCTGCCCGACGGCGTCTACACCGCCGACTTTGACACCGACAGCTCCATGTTCCATGCCAACGAGGCCAATGACGGCAAGGGGACCCTGACCGTGAAGGACGGTCAGATGACCTTCCACGTCAGCCTCGTCTCCAAGAAGATCGTCAACCTCTACGTCGGCACGGCAGAGGACGCCGAGGCCCACGAGGGCGACTGGCTCCAGCCCACCACCGACACCGTCACCTACTCCGACGGCCTGTCCGATGAGGTCTACGGCTTCGACATCCCGGTGAAGGCTCTGGACGAGGACTTCCAGCTGGCCATCCTCGGCTCCAAGGGCAAGTGGTACGACCATACCGTCCGTGTCGCCAACGCCCAGCCTGCTGCAGCGGAAGCGCCTGCCGACGGCACCTACACCTGCGACGTGACCCTTGAGGGCGGCTCCGGCCGCGCCACCGTGGAAAGCCCTGCGGCCCTGACCGTGGCCGACGGCAGGATGACCGCCACCATCGTCTGGTCCAGCCCCAACTACGACTATATGCTGGTGGACGGCGAAAAGTATCTGCCCACCAACACCGAGGGAAACTCCACCTTCGAGATCCCCGTCGCGGCTCTCGACACCCCGCTGGATGTGGTGGGCGATACCGTCGCCATGAGCACCCCGCATGAGATCGAGTATACGCTGACCTTCGCCTCTGCATCCCTGATCGAGGCAAAGTAACGATGAAACGCCGCAATTTCCTGAAAGCCCTGCCTGCCGCCGCCCTCACCCTTGCGGGCTGCGGGCAGCACAAGACTGCCCCGGCCAATACGGCCTCTCTCGTGTTCGACCACAGCTATCCGCTGGACTATGCCACCCAGTTTTCCGCCGACTGCTATGAGGGCGGCTATGTGATGATCGACATCCCGGACGCCGGGCGGTTCCTCGTCGTCCCCGAGGGGGCCGCCGAGGTGGACGACCTGCCCGAGGACGTCGTTCTGCTGCGCCAGCCGCTGGATCATATTTATCTCGTCTCCACCTCGGTGATGGACCTCTTCGTCCATCTGGACGCCCTGGACAGCATCGCCCTCTCCGGCACGAAGGCCGAGGGCTGGTATGTGGAAGAGGCCAGACAGGCCATGCAGGAGGGCCGCATCGCCTACGCGGGCAAGTACAGCGCCCCGGACTATGAGCGCATCCTTGCCGCCGGCTGCACCCTCGCCATCGAGAACACCATGGTGCTCCACGACCCCGAGGTCAAGGAGCAGCTGGAAAAGTTCGGCGTGCCGGTCCTCGTGGAGCGCTCGAGCTACGAGAGCGGCCCGCTGGCCCGGATGGAGTGGCTCAAGCTCTACGGCATCCTGCTGAATAAGACCGAGATGGCGGAAGAGGTCTTTCGCCAGAAGGTGGAGCAGGTGGCCCCCATCCTCGAGCAGGAGAACACGGGCAAGACCGCGGCCTTCTTCTCCATCACCACGAATAACCTCATCACCGTCCGCCGCACCAGCGACTATGTGGCCCAGATGGTGGGGATGGCCGGCGGCGTCTACATCTTCGACGACCTCGAGGGGGAGACGTCGGCCCAGTCCACCATCAAACTGCCGCTGGAGACGTTCTACGCCCGGGCCAGGGACGCCGACGTCCTCATCTACAACAGCACCATCGAGGGCGTGATGGAGACCCGTGACCAGCTCATCGAAAAATGTCCGATGCTGGCAGATTTCAAGGCCGTCCAGTCCGGCGACTGCTGGTGTACGGCCCAGAGCCTCTTCCAGCAGAGCATGGAGCTGGCCGACCTCATCTCGGATATGAACCTCGTCTTCACCGAGGGCTCGCCCGACCCGGCGTCCCTCCGTTTCTTACAGCGCATCGTATAAAAGGAGCTTTGTCATGACCACCACCCGCCGCCTCAGCCTCGCCTACCTCGCCCTCACGGCGGGGGTCGCGGTGCTGTTTGCACTCAACCTGTTCTGGGGCAGTGTGTCCCTGACGCCCGGCGCGGTGGCGGCGGCTCTGCTGGGCCGGGGCGAAGATGCGCTGGCCGTGGGCATCGTGCTCCAGCTCCGTCTGCCCCGGGCGGTCATGGTCGTGCTGCTGGGCGCGGCCCTCTCGGCGGCGGGCTACCTCCTGCAGACCTTCTTCGCCAACCCCATCGCCGGCCCCTTCGTCATGGGCGTGTCCAGCGGCGCAAAGCTGGCAGTGGCCCTGACGATGGTGGTGTTTTTACAGCAGGGGCTGCTCACCGGCTCGGCCACCCTCATCATCGCCGCCTTTGCAGGCTCGATGGCGGCGATGGCCTTTGTGCTGGTGGTGGCCCGGCGGGTGCCGCGGATGAGCATCCTCGTCATCTGCGGCATCATGATCGGTTATATCTGCTCGGCTGTCACCGACATCGTGGTGACCTTCGCTCAGGACTCCAACATCGTCAATCTCCACAACTGGTCGATGGGCAGCTTTTCCGGCATGACCTGGGCCAACGTGGGTGCAGCGGCCTGCGTGGTGCTGCCCGCGCTGGCGGCGGCGTTCCTGCTCTCAAAGCCCATGGCGGCCTACCAGATGGGCGAGAGCTACGCCAGGAGCGTCGGCGTGCCGGTGCGGGCCTTCTCGACGGCCCTCGTGCTGCTTTCCAGCCTGCTTTCCGCCTGCGTGACGGCCTTTGCAGGCCCCATCTCCTTTGTGGGCATCGCGGTGCCGCATCTGGTCAAGAACCTGCTGGGCAGTGCAAAGCCCCTTTATGTCCTGCCGGGCTGCTGTCTGGGCGGGGCAGCGTTCTGCCTGCTCTGCGACCTCATCGCCCGCAGCCTGTTCGCGCCCACTGAGCTGTCCATCAGCTCGGTGACGGCGGTTTTCGGTGCGCCGGTGGTCATCTGGCTGCTGGTGCGCCGCCAGACACAGGAGGGCCGGGAATGAGCGATCCGAAATTCTACTGCCGCGCCGAGGACCTTGCCATCGGCTACGGCAAAACGCCCCTGATGGAGCACATCGGCCTCGGCGTCGGGAAGGGGAGCATCCTCACCCTCATCGGCCCCAACGGCGCGGGAAAATCCACCCTGCTCAAGACGCTGGCAGCGCAGCTGGCCCCCCAGGGGGGCGCTGTCCTGCTGGACGGCAAAAATCTCGCGGACTGCTCCGGCCCGGAGCGCGCCCGCAAAATGGCCCTGATGGTGCCCCACACCCGCCGCACCGAGCTGACCACCTGCTTCGAGATGGCGTCCGCCGGGCGCTACCCCTACACGGGGCGGTTGGGGGTCCTCTCGGCAGAAGATAAGCGCCAGGTCCATGCCGCGCTGGCCCTCGTGGGGGCCGAGGCGCTGGCGGGCCGGGACTTCAACCGCATCAGCGACGGCCAGCGCCAGCGCGTCCTGCTGGCCCGGGCCATCTGCCAGCAGCCGGAGCTGATATTATTGGACGAGCCTACGTCTTTCCTCGACATCAAGGGCAAGGCCGAATTGCTGGCCATCCTGAAAAGCCTCGCCCGGGACAAAAAGATGGCCGTCATCCTGAGCCTCCACGAGCTGGAGCTGGCGCAGAAAGTTTCCGACAAGGTCGTCTGCGTCTCGGCGGCGGGCGTCTCGGACGTCATGACGCCGGAAGAGGCCTTTGCCCGGGAAAACATCTGCAAAATTTATGCTCTGACCGATGAGCAGTACGCATTCCTCTACGGCGAAGAAAAAGCGCCGGAGGAAAAGCGCCCGCTCTTTGAGCACTACGTCCGCAGCGGCCAGAAGCTCCTGCGCTGCGGCTATACCACCGGCACCTGCGCGGCGCTGGGCGCGGCGGGCGCGGCACGGCTGCTGCTCACCGGCCGCACCCCCGAGACGGTGGCCCTCCGCACCCCGAAGGGCATCGTGGTGGAGGTAGAGCCCATCTTCTGCCGCCTGTCCGGCGAGGGGGCCGAGTGCGCCATCCGGAAGGACGGCGGCGACGATGTGGACGTGACCACCGGTCTGCCGGTCATCGCCAGTGTCGCCCTCCGGCCCGAGCTGTCCGGCGAGGTGCGCATCCACGGCGGTGAGGGCGTGGGCCGGGTGACAAAGCCCGGTCTCGACCAGCCCGTGGGCGAAGCTGCCATCAACCACGTCCCCCGGGCCATGATAAAGGAAGCGCTGGAAAAAGAGGCCGAATCTGCCGGGTACGCGGGCGGCTTTGACGTCACCATCTCCATCGAGGGCGGGGCCGAAACGGCGAAGCGCACCTTCAACCCCCACATGGGCGTGGAAGGGGGCCTCAGCGTCCTCGGCACCAGCGGCATCGTCGAGCCCATGAGCCAGCAGGCCATCCTCGACACCATCCAGCTGGAAATGGGGCAGGCGGCGCTTCGGGCGGTCAGCCCCCGGCGGCTCATCCTCGCCCCGGGCAACTACGGCCTCGACTATCTCCACGAGAAGATGCCCGCCCTAAAGAATATCCCGGTGGTCAAGACCTCGAACTTCATCGGGGATACGATGGATATGGCGGCGGCATCCCACTTCGAAGAGGTGGTGCTGGTGGGCCACATCGGCAAGCTGGTCAAGCTGGCGGGCGGCGTCATGAACACCCACTCCCGCACGGCCGACTGCCGCACCGAGCTGCTCTGCGCCCACGCCGCCCTCTGCGGTGCGTCCCGGGACGTCTGCGCGGCCCTGATGAACGCGGCCACCACAGACGCCTGTATGGAGATCTTAGACGAAGCAGAGATGAGAGAGCCGGTGCTGTCCAGCCTGCTGGACGCCATCCAGCTCCACCTCGACCGCCGCGCCGCCGGGGCGTTCCGGGTGGGCGCGGTGCTCTTCTCGAATCAATACGGCCCGCTGGGCCAGACCAGAACTGCAAAGGAGCTGCTGGACGAATGGAAAAACGGATAGGCACTTTTTACGGCGTCAGCGTCGGCCCGGGCGACCCGGAGCTCATGACCCTGCAGGCTGTCCGCCGCCTCGAAAACTGTCCGGTCATCGCCGCGCCCCAGACCCCAAAGGGCGGGATGCTGGCGCTGGACATCGCAAAAGGTGCGGTGGATCTGAGCGGCAAGACCATCCTGCCGCTGCGCTTCGCCATGAGCCTTGACCCGGCGGTGCAGAAAGCCGCCCACATCGAGGCGGCCCGGGCCGTGAAAGAATATCTCGACGCCGGGCAGGATGTCGCCATGCTCAACCTCGGCGATGTGTCCGTCTACGCCACGTTCGGTTATTTACAGGAGATCCTGGAGGCCGAGGGCTGCAAGACCGTGATGCTCCCCGGCGTGACGAGCTTCTGCGCCGCTGCGGCACGGCTGGGCCAGTCCCTGACGGGCGGCATGGAGCAGCCGCTGACCATTGCCCCGGGGCGCTGCGCCGCTGAGGTGCTGGCCGCACCGGGCGCGAAAGTGCTGATGAAATCGGGCCGTCAGCTGCCCGAGACGCTGGCCGCGCTGGCTGACGCCGGGCTTCTGAGCCGGAGCGCGATGGTCTGTAACTGCGGCCTGCCGAACGAGGAGGTCTGGCCCGACCTGGCCGATTATGACCCGGCCCGGTCGGCGGGATATTTCGCAACGATCTTGGTGAAGGAGGGGTAAGATATGGTCCATTTTGTAGGAGCCGGGCCGGGTGCGCCCGACCTCATCACCCGGCGGGGCGCGGCCCTGCTGGCCGATGCCGACTGCATCATCTACGCGGGCAGTCTCGTCAACCCGGCCCTGCTGGGGCTGGCGAAGCCCGGCTGTGCCATCTATAACAGCGCCGAGATGACGCTGGAACAGGTGCTGGACACCATCCGTGCCGCCGAAAAGGCTGGAGGCACCACGGTCCGCCTCCACACCGGCGACCCCTGCCTCTACGGGGCCATCCGGGAGCAGATGGACGCACTGGACGCCAACGGCATCCCTTATGACGACACCCCGGGCGTGTCCAGCTTCTGCGGCGCGGCGGCGGCGCTCTGTGCCGAGTACACCCTGCCCAACGTCAGCCAGACCGTCATCATCACCCGGATGGAGGGCCGCACTCCTGTTCCTGAGGCCGAACAGCTGGCAAAGCTGGCTGCTCACGGGGCCACCATGGTCATCTTCCTCTCCATCGGGCTGGTGGACAAAGTCCAGCAGGCCCTTCTCGGGAGCGGCGGCTACCGCCCCGATACCCCTGCCGCTGTGGTCTATAAGGCCACCTGGCCCGAGCAGAAGGTGGTGCGCTGCACCGTCTCCACACTGGCCGAGGAGACCCGCAAAAACGGCATCACAAAGACCGCCCTCATCGTCGTAGGCGACTTTCTGGGCGAAAATTACGAGCGCAGCAAGCTCTATGACCCCGCCTTTACCACCGAGTTCCGGCAGGGAACGGAGGCCGGGCAGTGAGCCGGGCATATCTGGCCTTTACCGCAAAAGGCGAAGCGCTGGCCCATCGGCTGGCGGAAGCTCTGCCCGGCAGCGTGAGCCGCTGCGGCGGAGACAGGACCCTGAAAGGCTGGACGGCGGAGCATTTTGCACAGGACGAGGCCCTGATTTTTGTGGGAGCTGTGGGCATCGCGGTGCGGGCCATCGCGCCCCACTGCAGGAGCAAGGCCGCCGACCCGGCGGTGGTGGTCGTGGACGAGGGCGGGAACTTCGCCGTGCCGCTCCTGTCGGGCCATCTGGGCGGTGCCAACGCGCTGGCCCGGGCGCTGGCAAAAGCGTGCGGCGCGGTGCCGGTCATCACGACGGCCACCGACGTCAACGGCCTCTTCGCCGTGGACCTCTGGGCCAAGGCCCAGAACTGCGCTGTCCTTGAGCCGGAGCGCATCAAGCACGTCAGCGGTGCTCTGCTGGCCGGGCAGACGGTCCGGTACTGGTCGCCGGGGCCGGTGGCGGGGGAAATCCCCGCCGGGGTGGAAAAGGCTGACGCACCCGAAGCCGCCGACTTCGCCCTGACCCTCACGCCGCAAGGCGAGGCGCTCCACCTCGTCCCCCGCATCGGGGTGCTGGGGGTGGGGTGCCGCCGCGGCACGACGGCCCGCCAGCTGGAAGAAGCCTTTGCGGCGTTCTGTGCCGCGTCCGGCCTCAGCCCGGCGGCGGTCTGCGCCGCCGCCAGCATCGACCTGAAAAAAGATGAGCCGGGGCTTGCAGCGTTCTGCAAAGCCCACGGCTGGCCCATCACGTTCTATCCGGCCGACGAACTGCGGGCCGTGCCGGGACAGTTCACCCCGTCGGCCTTTGTGGCAAGTGTCACCGGCGTGGACAACGTCTGTGAGCGCTCGGCGGTAAAAGCCTCGGGCGGGACGCTCCTTCTGCCCAAAACGGCAGGCGGCGGCGTGACGCTGGCGCTGGCCGTCCGCCCCTTTGCACCCGATTGGAGGACAGAGCAATGAGTGAGAGGAAAAAGACCGTGTTCGTCGTGGGGCTTGGCCCCGGCGGCGGACAGTTTCTGACCGTGCAGGCGCAGAGCGCCTTGCAGCAGGCCGAGGTGTTGTGCGGCTATACGGTCTACATCGACCTTGTGCGCCCCCTCTACCCGGAAAAAGAGTGCTACACCACCGGCATGACCCGGGAGATCGACCGCTGCCGCTGGGCGCTGGACACCGCCCGGGCGGGCCGGGACGTGGCGCTGGTCTGCTCCGGCGACGCCGGGGTCTACGGCATGGCCAGCCCGCTGCTGGAGCTGGCCGAAGAGTACCCGGATGTCAATGTGGAGGTCGTCCCCGGCCTGACCGCCGCCCTCAGCGGCGGGGCCGTGCTGGGTGCGCCGCTGGCCCACGATTTCTGCGTCATCTCGCTGTCGGACCGTCTCACGCCGTGGGAGGTCATCGAAAAGCGTCTGGCCTGCGCCGCCCAGGGCGATTTCGCGCTGGCGCTGTACAATCCCTCCTCCAAGGGCCGCCCGGACTATCTGCGCCGGGCCGTGGACATCCTGCTGGCCAACGGCAAAGCCCCGGACACCCTCTGCGGTTCTGTGCGGAACATCGGCCGGGAAGGGCAGGAAAAGCACATCCTGCCCCTCAGCCAGCTCCGGGATACCGAGGTGGATATGTTCACCACCGTCTTTGTGGGCAACGCCGCCACCCGCGCGCTGAGCGGGCGGATGGTCACGCCGAGGGGGTACCGCCGATGAACGTCGTCGTTTTCAGCGGCACCACCGAGGGGCGGGAGCTTTCCCGCCAGCTGGCGGCGCTGGGCATCGAAGTCACCGTCAGCGTGGCCACCCCGCTGGGGCAGGAAGAGCAGGGGAGCACCCCCGGCGTCACCGTCCGGTGCGGGCGGCTCCTGCCCGATGAGATGGCCGCGCTCTTGGGGGATGCCGCCCTCTGCATCGACGCCACCCACCCCTACGCAGTGGAGGCGACCAAAAACATCAAAGCAGCGGCAGAGAAGGCCGGGGTGGAATACCTCCGCCTGCTGCGCCCGGCCAGTCCGCTGCCGGAAAACTGTCTCGTCTTTGAGAGCGCAAAGCAGGCGGCAGAAGCATTGGCCGCAAAAGAGGGCAACCTTCTATTGGCCACCGGGGCCAAGGAGCTGGCGCAGTTCGGGGCCATCCCGCCCGAGCGGCTCTACCCCCGCGTCCTGCCCACGCTGGAAAGCATCGCGGCCTGCGAGGCGGCGAACATCCCCCACCGCAACATCATCGCCATGCAGGGCCCCTTCAGCTTTGCCCTCAATCAGGCCATGATGGAGCAGTTCCATATCCGCTGGCTCGTCACAAAGGATGGCGGCGCAGCCGGGGGCTTCGACGAAAAAGCCGCCGCCGCCTCTGCCGCCGGGGCGCAGCTGGTGGTCATCCGCCGCCCGCCCGAGCAGGGCGAGACGGCTTCCGAGGTGCTGAAACGCTGCAAGGAGATGATAAGATGAACGTGACACTCATCGGCATGGGCTCCGGCCAGCCGGAGAACCTGACCCTTCAGGGCCTGGCCGCACTGCGGCAGGCCGACCTCATCCTGGGCGCACGGCGTCTGCTGGCAGTTCTGCCTGCCGGCTGCACCGAGAACCGCGCCGCCGCCTACCGCCCCGACGAGGTGGCAGAGCTGCTGCAGACTTCCGGCGCAGAGAACGCCGTGCTGGTCTACAGCGGCGACACCGGCTTTTACTCCGGCGCGTCCTCCATGATGGAAAAGCTGGAGGCCCTCGGCGTCCGCGCCCGGGTGCTGCCCGGCCTTTCCAGCATCCAGCTGCTGGCGGCGGCGCTGGGCCGTCCGTGGCAGGGGTGGAACCTTGTTTCGGCCCATGGCCGCACCTGTGACCCGGTGGCCGAGTGTATGCAGGGCAGACCCACCTTCTTCCTCACCGGCGGCAGCGAAGACCCCGCCACCCTCTGCGCCCAGCTGGCGGCAGAGGGCTTCGGGGACGTGCAGGCTGTTGTGGGCCAGTGCCTCGGCACGCCGGAAGAAAAGCTCTTCCGCGGCAGCGTCAAAGAGCTGGCCGCAGGCCGCTTCAACAGCCTGAGCGTCCTTCTCGTGGAGGCGGCGGAGGTGCTGCCCCGCCGCGCCCCGGGCCTGCCGGACGAAGCCTTCGAGCGGGGCGACGTTCCCATGACCAAGCAGGAAGTCCGGGCCGCTGTGCTGGCGAAGCTGGCCGTCCGCCCGGAAGACATCCTGTGGGACGTGGGGGCCGGGACGGGCAGCGTCAGCGTGGAGCTGGCATTGGCCGCGCCCCGGGGCCGGGTCTACGCAGTGGAGTGTAGGCCGGAGGGCTGTGCGCTCATCAAAGCCAACCGCGAAAAATTCAGGACCCGGAACCTCGTCCTCGTGGAGGGGCTTGCCCCCGCCGCCCTTTCGGACCTGCCCGCGCCGGACGCTGTCTTCATCGGCGGCAGCAAGGGCAGCCTTGCCGCCATCGTGGACGCCGCGCTGGATAAGAACCCCGACGCCCGCATCTGCGTGTCGGCCATCGCCCTCGAGACCCTTTCGGCGGCGGTGGCCGCGCTGACGGCCAAAGGCCGGACCGTGCAGGTGAGCCAGATCGCCGTCAGCCGGGCCAAGGCCGTGGGCGGGCTGCACCTCATGATGGCCCAGAACCCCATCTACCTCATCACAGGAGAATGACATGATACAGTTTCTGCTGGCGGCGCCCCGCTCGGGCAGCGGCAAGACCACCATGACCTGCGCCCTGCTCATGGCGCTGAAGCGGCGGGGCTGTGCGCCCTGCGCCTTCAAGAGCGGGCCGGACTACATCGACCCCATGTTCCACCGGGCCGTGCTGGGGGTGGAGAGCCGCAGCCTCGACCTCTTTTTCTCTGCGCCCGAGACGGTGCGCACCCTCTACGCGAGGGGTGCCGCCGGACACGGTGCGGCGGTGTGCGAGGGGGCCATGGGCTTTTATGACGGCCTCGGCGGCGTCAGCGACAGGGCCAGCGCGTGGCATCTGGCCGACACGCTGGGTCTGCCGGTGCTGCTGGTGGTGGAGCCGAAGGGGCAGAGCCTGACGCTGGCCGCAGAGCTGAAGGGGCTCGTAAACTTCCGCACTCCCAGTCACATCGCAGGCATCCTGCTGAACAACTGCACGGCCCGGATGCACGCTCTGCTGGCTCCGATGCTGGAAAAAGAGACGGGTCTGCCGGTGCTGGGCTTTCTGCCGAAACTCCCGGAGGCCGTCATCGGTTCCCGCCATCTGGGCCTCTACACGGCAGCGGAAGTGGAAAATTTACAGCAGAAGCTGGCCCTTCTGGCCGACGCGGCAGAGGAGCACATCGACTGGCCCCGCCTGCTGGCCCTCTGCGAAAAGGAGCCGCCCGCCCTGCCGGTGCAGCCGGAGACGCCTCCGGCCCGCGTCCGCATCGCCGTGGCGCAGGACGAGGCGTTCTGCTTTACCTACGCCGAGACGCTGGAGGCCTTCCGGGACGCCGGGGCAGAGGTGGTCTTTTTCAGCCCCCTCCGCGACACGGCTCTGCCGGAAAACATCGGCGGGCTGTATCTGCCCGGCGGCTACCCGGAACTTCACGCAAGAGAATTGAGTGAAAATACATCGCTTCTGCGCGAGATAAAGCAAAAAATCGAGTCCGGTCTGCCCACGGCGGCCGAGTGCGGAGGCTTCCTCTATCTGGGGCAGAGCCTCACGGACGCCGAGGGGCAGAGCTGGCCGATGGCGGGCGTTCTGCCGGGCGAAGCAAAAGATGCCGGACGTCTCGTCCGCTTCGGCTATGCCACGCTGAGCGCAGATTCGGACAGTCTGCTCTTCCGGGCCGGGGAGAGCTTTCCCATCCACGAATTCCACCACTGGGATTCCACCGCCAACGGCACGGCTCTCGCGGCAAAAAAGCCGGTGGGCGGCGCAGAGTGGCGGTGCGGATTTGTAAACGAGCATTTCTATGCGGGCTTCCCGCATTTGTACTGGGCGGGTACGCCCCTGCCGCAGCGCTTTGCCGCCGCGGCTGAAAATTACAGGAGAGACCATGACTGAGACAGAACTCGCCGCCCTCTGTGCGGCCATCACGCCGCCGGACGAAGCCGCCCGGGCGGCGGCGCACGCCCACTGGGCCAGCCTTGCAAAGCCGCTGGGCGGGCTGGGCGGATTGGAAACGACCATCGAGGACGCCGCCGCCCTCACCGGCAGCGCAAAGCTGGATATTTCCCGCCGGGCGGTGCTGGTGCTCTGCGCCGATAACGGTGTGGTGGCCCAGGGCGTCAGCCAGACCGACAGCAGCGTGACCCGCGCCGTGGCTGAGAACCTCGCCGCCCGCCGCACCAGCGTCTGCCGGATGGCACAGACCGCCCGGTGCGAGGTGGTGCCGGTGGATATGGGCATCGCGGGCGACCCGGTCCCGGGCGTCCTCGACTGCCGCATCGCCCCCGGCACAGCGGATTTCACCCTCGGCCCGGCCATGAGCCGGGAGCAGGCCGTGGAGGCCATCGGCAGGGGCATCCGGCTGGTGCAGGAGCAGAAGAAAGCGGGCGTCGGCCTGCTGGCCACCGGTGAGATGGGCATCGGAAACACCACGACATCCAGCGCCGTGGCCGCTGTGCTGCTGGGCCAGCCCGTCGAAGTGATGACGGGCCGGGGCGCGGGCCTTTCGGACGAGGGTCTTGCCCGGAAGATCGACGCCATCCATCGCGGCATCGCAAAAAATCAGCCCGACTCTGCCGATGCACTGGACGTGCTGGCAAAGCTGGGCGGTTTCGATATTGCCGGGCTCTGCGGCGTCTTCCTCGGCGGTGCGCTGGAAGGTGTGCCGGTGCTGGCCGACGGCTTCATCAGCTGTGTGGCGGCGCTCTGCGCTGTCCGGCTCTGCCCGGCAGCGGCCAAGGCTGTTTTTGCAAGCCACTGCTCCACCGAGCCGGCCGCAAAACTGGTGCTGGACGCTCTGAACAAAAAAGCCCTCATCACGGCGGGCCTGCATCTGGGCGAAGGCACCGGCGCGGTGGCCGCCATCCCGCTGTGGGATATGGCGCTGGCCGTTTACGATGGCTGTTATTCCTTTGAAGAGGGCGGCATCGAAGCTTACACGCCGCAGGGGGGTGCGGGATGCTGACGCTGGTGCTCGGCGGCGCGGCCAGCGGCAAAAGCGCCTGCGCCGAGAGCCTTGTGCTCAAGACCGGCCTGCCCCGCTATTACCTCGCCACCATGCAGGTCTGGGATGCCGAGTGCGCCGCCCGGGTGGAAAAGCACCGGAAAATGCGGGCGCAAAAGCAGTTCGAAACGCTGGAATGCCCGCTCCACCTCGACCGTCTGGCTCTGCCCGGCCGGGGGACCGTCCTGCTGGAAGACCTCGGCAACCTCGTCGCCAACGAGCTTTACAGCCCCGGCGGGGCAGGAAAGCACACCGCCGAGGCCGTTTTGGCCGGGCTGGAACGCCTCGCCGCCGGGTGTGACGAGCTTATCGTCGTATCGAACGAGGTGTTCAGCGGCGGTGCCGACTACGCAGGCGACACCGACCAGTATCTGCTGGCGCTGGCGCAGGTGAACAACGCCTTCGCCGCCCGGGCAGACAACGTCTGCCGGGTGGTCTGCGGCCTGCCGGTGTACTACAAAGGGGGAGAAAAGCTGTGACTGTTTTGCAGACCATCGCGGTGGCCTTTGCGATGTTTTCGGCCCTGCCGGTGCCGCAGTTCGAGTGGAACGAAAAAAATATGCGGTACGCCATGTGCGCCTTCCCCCTCATCGGGCTGGTGTGCGGCGGGCTGTGGTGCCTCTGCGGCGTCCTGCCCCTGCCGGGGCTGGCCCGGGCGGCGGCGTTCTGCCTCGTGCCGGTGGCCGTCACCGGCGGCATCCATCTCGACGGCTATGCCGACACTTCGGACGCCCTCTCGAGCTACGGCGACCGGGAAAAAAAGCTTGAGATCCTGAAAGACTCCCACTGTGGGGCCTTCGCTGTCATCCGGCTGTGCTGCTACTTTGTGGCCTACTTCGGCCTCTGCGGCAGTGTGCGGTTCACGCCCCGGGCGGGCCTGTGCTGGACGCTGGCGCTTGTGCTGGAGCGGGCGCTGTCGGGCTTTGCCGTGGCGGCATTCCCGCTGGCGAAGGACACCGGCCTCGCCCATACCTTCGCCACAGCGGCCGACAAGCAGACCGTCCGCCGCTTCCTCTGCGGCCTGTCGGCTCTGCTCATCCTGGCGCTGACGGCGCTGGGCGGCGGCGGGCTGGCGGCAGCAGCGCTTCTGGCGCTGTGGCGCTATGATTTCGTGGCAAAAAAGCAGTTTGGCGGCATCACCGGCGACCTGGCCGGGTGGTTTTTGCAGCGGGCCGAGCTGTGGATGCTGGCGGCGCTGGCCGTCAGCCAGTGGGGAGGAGTGCTGTAAATGATGTTCATTACAGGGCCGCTCTACAGCGGCAAGCGCACCTTTGCGCGGAACTTCCGGGGCAGCGTCATCGCCGATGTGCAGGACGCCGCCGCCGAGACTCAGACCCCGGAGCAGCTCGAAACGCTGGCCCGGGAGCTGGCGGAATATGATATTGTCATCGCCACCGAGGTCGGCGGCGGTGTTGTCCCGATGGATGCTGAGGAGCGCGCCGGGCGGGAGGCCGCCGGACGGCTGGCCTGCCTGCTGGCAGAGCGCGCCGACTGCGTGGTGCAGATGTTCTGCGGCATCCCGACGGTATTGAAAGGAGAATTACCCCAATGTTGATCTATCTGCTGCGTCACGGCCTGACCGAATACAACGCCCAGAAGCGCTATCAGGGCCAGCGCGACATCCCGCTCTCGGCGGAGGGCCTGAGCCAGCTGCGCCGGGCCGACATCGACCCGAAGGTGGTCTATATCACCCCGCTGCAGCGGACGGCCCAGACGGCCCGGGTGCTCTTCCCGGAGGCAGAGCTTGTGGTCGTGAAGGACCTGCAGGAGATGTGCTTCGGCAGCTTCGAGGGCAAAAACTACGTCGAGATGGAGCACGACGCCGATTATCAGGCGTGGGTGCAGGCCAACTGCGAGAGCAAATGCCCCGACGGTGAGCGGAAGGACGACTTCTCGAACCGCATCTGCAATGCCTTCTCTGCTCTGGTGGACAAGGCACTGGCCGACGGCGAAGAGCTGCTGGTCATCCTGGCCCACGGCGGCACCCAGATGGCGGCCATGGAGCGGTACGCCCTGCCCAGGCGCGATTATTATGCGTGGTGCGGCCCCAACGCGGGCGGCTATGTGCTGGACGCCGCCGACTGGGCCGAGAAGCGCCAGCTCCGCCTCGTGAAGACTGTGCAGTACACGAAAGACGCGGAGGCCGGCGTATGATGACCGCCTGGGCTGTGCTGGGAGGCTTCGTGCTGGACGCCATTTTCGGCGACCCGGCGTGGCTGCCCCACCCGGTGGTGTACATGGGAAAAGCCATCTCCCGGCTGGAAAAATTCCTCCGCGCCCGCCTGCCCAAAACGCCTCAGGGCGAGCTGCTGGGCGGTGCGGTGGTGGCGTTCTGTCTGCCGGTGGGGACGCTGCTGCTCACGGGCCTTGTCTGCTGGGGCGCGGCGATGCTTCACCCGCTGCTGGGGCTGGCCGTCCAGATGTTCTGGTGCGGGCAGGCGCTGGCGGCAAAGGGGCTGGTGCAGGAAAGCACCAATGTCTATGTCCAACTGAAAAAGGGTGACCAGCCCGCCGCCCGGAAGGCTGTAAGCCGCATCGTGGGCCGTGACACGGGAGCCTTGACTGCCGAGGGCGTGACCAAAGCGGCGGTGGAGACGGTGGCCGAGAACGCCAGCGACGGCGTCATTGCGCCTTTGCTTTATATGCTGCTGGGCGGTGCGCCGCTGGCCCTGACCTACAAGGCCATCAACACCATGGACAGTATGCTGGGCTACAAAAACGAAAAATATCTCTACTTTGGCCGTGCCGCCGCAAAACTGGACGATGTGGCAAACTATATCCCGAGCCGTCTGGCGGCGCTGCTCTGGATCATGGCGGCGGCGTTCACCCGCAATGACGCCAAGGGCGCGTGGCGTATCTGGCGGCGGGACCGCCGCAATCACGCCAGCCCCAACAGCGCCCAGACTGAGAGCGCCTGCGCGGGTGCGCTGGGCGTCCAGCTGGCCGGGCCGGCCTACTATTTCGGGGAGTATTACCCGAAGCCCACCATCGGCGACCCGCTGCGGCCCATCGAGCCGGAGGATATTCTGCGGGCAGATCGGATGATGTATGTAGCCAGCGGGTTTGCACTGGCGTGGGGATGTGCGATACGGGGGTTCTTGGGATGAAACAACTGGTCCACGGCGGTGACTGGATGGGCTACCGCGAACGCTTTGGCCGCGACGCACTGGATTTTTCAGCGAACGTCAGCCCACTCGGTCTGCCCGAAGGGGTGGCGCAGGCCATCCGGGATGCACTGCCTCTGGCCGACCGCTACCCCGACCCCCTCTGCCGTACCCTGCGGGCGGCGCTGAGCCGGGCCGAGGGTGTGCCGCAGGGGCGTATCCTCTGCGGCAACGGCGCGGCGGACCTCATCTTCCGGCTGGTCTGGGCCGTAAAGCCCCATAAGGCGCTGGTGACAGCCCCGACTTTTGCCGAGTACGCCTCTGCTTTGGATACGGTGGGGTGCGAAGTGAAACGCTTCTTCCTCGATGAAGCAAATGATTTCGCCCCGACGGACGCCCTCGTGGACGCCGTGGACGAGAGCATCGACATGGTGTTCCTCTGCCAGCCGAACAACCCGACGGGGCAGCTGGCCTCACCCGAGCTGGTGAAAAAGCTGCTGCGCCGGTGCGAGGAGTGCCACACGATTTTGGCCGTAGATGAGTGCTTTCTGGACTTTCTGCCCGACGCCGACGGGTGGACCGCGAAGCCTCTGCTGGAAAGCGGAGCCCTCGTCATCCTGAAAGCCTTCACCAAGCTCTACGGCATGGCCGGCGTCCGGCTGGGTTACTGCCTCTGCGGCGACGAAGCGCTTCTGGAAAAAATGCAGACAGCGGGCCAGCCGTGGGCCGTGTCCAGTCTAGCGCAGGCGGCAGGAGTCGCGGCCCTGAAAGAAACCGCTTATGTGGACGAGGTGCGCGGCCTTATCGCCCGGCAGCGGCCCATTCTGACGGCGGGCCTGCGGGCGCTGGGCCTGCGGGTCATCGACGGAAAGGCAAACTATCTGCTCTTCCGCGCGCCCGCCGACCTGAACGAGAGGCTTCGTCCGCTGGGAACACAGGTGCGCAGCTGCGCGAATTATCCGGGCCTCGGGCCGGAGTGGTACCGCACGGCGGTGCGCACGGCCCCCGAGAACGCCCGGCTGCTGGAACTTATGAAAGAGGTGCTGGGATGAGCAGGGCAAAATGCATCATGGTGCAGGGTACGATGAGCGGTGCAGGCAAAAGCCTGCTCTGCGCGGCGCTCTGCCGCATCTTTGCGCAGGACGGCCTGCGCGCCGTGCCGTTCAAGAGCCAGAACATGGCTCTGAACAGCTTCGTCACCAAAGACGGCCTCGAGATGGGCCGGGCGCAGGTGGTGCAGGCGCAGGCCGCCGGTGTCGAGCCGGACGTGCGGATGAACCCCATCCTCCTGAAGCCCAGCAGTGACGTGGGCAGTCAGGTCATCGTCAACGGCGAGGTGCGGGGCCAGATGAAAGCGTCGGAGTATTTCCGCACGAAACGGCAGCTGGTGCCGGACATCCTGAAGGCATATGACAGCCTCGCCGAGGAGGCTGACGTCATCGTCATCGAGGGCGCGGGCAGCCCGGCAGAGATCAACCTCAAGAGCGAGGACATCGTGAACATGGGCCTCGCCGAGATGGTGGACGCGCCGGTGCTTCTGGTGGGCGACATCGACCGGGGCGGCGTGTTCGCCCAGCTATACGGCACGGTGGAGCTGCTGGAAGAAAAAGAACGCCGGCGCATCAAGGGGCTCGTCATCAATAAATTCCGTGGAGACGTAGAAATTCTGCGCCCCGGCCTTTCGATGCTGGAAGAAAAGACCCATCTGCCCGTGGTGGGCGTCGTACCGTACCTGAAGGTGGACATCGAGGACGAGGACTCCCTGAGCCAGCGCCTCGAGATGCGGGACGGCAAAAAGCCGCTGGATGCGGCGATCATCCGTCTGCCGCATCTGTCCAATTTTACGGACTTCATGCCGCTGGAACAGCACCCGCTGCTGGGTGTGCGGTATGTTTCGAACGCTCATGAGCTGGGCGCACCCGACCTCATCCTGCTGCCGGGGACGAAAAACACGGTGGACGACCTGCTCTGGCTGCGGCAGTGCGGGCTGGAAACGGCTCTGCTCAAGCTGGCCGCGAAAGGCACGCCGGTGCTGGGCGTCTGCGGCGGCTACCAGATGCTGGGCCAGACCCTCGACGACCCCACCGGCAGCGAGAGCGGCCGGCAGCAGACTCTGCGGGGGCTGGGTCTGCTGCCCACCCGGACCGTGTTCAGCGAGCAGAAGCGCCGCGCACAGGTCAAAGCGACCGTCGCCGCCGCCCCCTTTGCGGGTGCAGAGCTGGAAGGCTACGAGATTCATACCGGCGTGACCGAGGCGGAGGGCGAACCCTTCGCCCACTACCCCGACGGAGGCCGGGAGGGCTGTGTGCAGGGCAATGTGTTCGGCACCTACCTCCACGGTCTGTTCGACACCGGTACGCTGACCGAGGCGCTGGCGGGCTGGCTCTGCCGCCGGAAGGGCATCGACCCCTCCGACGCGGCCCTCATCCCGATGGAAGAGTACCGCCGCCAGCAGTTCGACATCCTGGCCGACGGTGTGCGCGGGGCGCTGGATATGGACGCGGTGTATGCCGCGATGGGAATGGAGAAGCGCTGAATGGAACAGGGACTTTTGCATCTGTACTGGGGCGACGGAAAGGGAAAGACCACTGCCGCTATGGGTCTTGCGCTCCGTGCGCTGGGGTCCGGGAAGCGGGTGGTCATCGTCCAGTTTTTGAAGGGCGGGAACAGCGGCGAGATCCCGCTTCTGGCCCAGCTTGGCGCGGAGATCTACCGGGGCAAGGCCGGGCAGAAATTCGTCTTTCAGATGACGCCGGAGGAAAAGGCCGCGACCCGGGAACTGCAAAACCAGAACCTCGCCGCCGCCATAGCACAGCCTGCCGACCTGCTGATACTGGACGAAGCCGGGAGCGCAGAAGAGCTGGATATGGTGGACGTCGATCTATTAAAAAAGGCCGTTCTGGAGCGGCCTGCTGGGTGTGAGTGCGTCCTGACGGCCCACACGCCGCCCCAGTGGATGCTGGACGCCGCCGACTACTCCACCGAGATGAAATGCCACCGCCACCCCTACCAGAAGGGGATAAAAGCACGAAAGGGGATAGAATATTGACGCCGCAGCATCATTTACCTGCTGACATTGAGCGGACGAGCTTCCACATCATCACCGAAGAGCTGGAAATGATGGGCCTGACCCCGCCGCCCGAGCACGAAGCCGTGGTCAAGCGGGTCATCCACACCACCGCCGACTTCGACTATGCGAGGAATCTTCATTTTACCCCCCGCGCGGTAGAGCAGGCCGTCAAGGCCCTCCACGCCGGGGCCGTCATCGTGACCGATACGAACATGGCGCTGGCTGGCATCACCAAACCCGGTCTGGCGAAGCTGGGCGGCACGGCCTGCTGTTATATGGCTGACCCCGAGGTGGCCGCCGCCGCCAAAGAGGCTGGCACCACCCGGGCCGTCGCAGCGATGAAAAAGGCAGCGCAGGAGCATCCCGGGGCCATCCTCGCCGTCGGCAACGCGCCCACGGCTCTGCTGACGATTGCAGAACAGATCGAAAGCGGCCTGCGGCCCGCACTGGTCATCGGTGTGCCGGTGGGCTTTGTGAACGTGGTGGAGAGCAAGGAACGGCTCTTCGCCGTCTGCGAAAAGCACGGCGTACCCGCCATCGTGGCGATGGGCCGCAAGGGCGGCAGCAACGTCGCTGCGGCCATCTGCAACGCCCTCATCTACTCCGCCGCCGAAATGCTCGACCCCTCGGCCCGGGGGTGGAAGTGAGCGATAAGTTTTGGAGGAGCGCAATGAACCCTACAAGAAAGACCGATGAAAGCTTTTACCGGCTGTTTTCCGCGTCTCACACCGTTTCAGAGCATCTGACCAAGCGGGAGGACAGCGAGCTGCGCGATAAATACGACCACAACGCGTTCTGCTATTACAGCCAGCCCTCGGCAGATGAAGTCCGGGCCGCGCTGGCCTACCAGAAAGAGCGGGGAGACACCTTCCTCAAGCTGGAAGGGTACGAGCCGCTGGCCGATGCATTCGGCATGGAGTGCGAAGAGACCCTGACGATGGTTCTGCCCCCGGAAACAGACATCCGCAGCTGGAAAACGAACCCGGACGTCTCAATCAAGGCCCCGGACGCAGACCAGCTGGAACAGCACGAACTGAAATACTACGGCCCGTTGTACGGGGAAGATTTCACCGTGCGGAACAACCGGCATCTCCGGGAAAAACTGACCTACCTTGGAGCGTATCTGGGCGGGAAACTGGCGGGCGACTGCTATATTTTCGCATCCGATGGGTATGTCTGCATGGACGGCCTGCTGGTGGACGAGGATTTCCGGCACCAGTACATCGCCATGACCCTGATGAAGCATATTGCCGAAAAGGCGCAGGAGCGCGGAGAGATCCTGTATCTTCACGCTGACTCCGAGGATACACCGAAGGAACTGTATGCGAAGATGGGATTTCAGGCCGTTGACAAGCTCTATGAATATCTCTGCACCGATTTCTCGAAACTGAAAATATGAATGAATGCGCGCCGGATACGGCGATGGGCCTCCCAATGCGGGAGGCTTTTCTTTTACACCGTCGCCAGCACGGCGAGGATGCTCTGCCAGCGCTTGTTCTCGACGGCGGGCGCACGGCGGACGGGCCGGGACTGTACAGGCTGAGGCCGCTGAGCCGTCTGGGGCAGGGGAGCGAAAAGCGCGGCCTGCCATGCGGCGGCAAGCTGCATGGCCTCCGGGCAGCTCTGCAGGGTGCGGCGCTCGGCCCCGGCGAGGTAGTCGCCCAGCCAGCAGAGGATGGCCGCGATGTTCAGCTGTTCGGCGGCGCGGGTGCTCCAATAGCTCCAATGGGCGGGACGGCCCACGAACCGCTCCACCGTGATGAGCGCACCCTCCCGGGCGGCAGAGGGGGCGACCGTTCCACAACCACCGGCAGTATGAGCCAGAACATCCAGAATGCGCGCCATCCGGCCGCTGTCGAGGGCGTCGTCCCGGACAAAGGCGGAGAAATCCGTCTGGGCCAGCAGACCGTCGGCGGTGGCGGGGAAGCGCCCCGTCAGCTCGCCCGAGGCGTTGTGGCAGCTCTGCCACCCTTTGCGGACGAGCTGGAAGTTCAGCTTCTGACGTCCCATCGTGGAATAGAACACCCGGGCCTTGCCGCTGACCGGCTCCTGCCGCAGCTCGAGATAAGCGTCTGCGCCTCCGAGGTCTTGGACCTTGACGCTGAGCACAAGGCGGTACTCAGGCTTCTGGCTGGACATGGCAAGATGCATCTCTTCAAAATAACGTGCGGCATCCATAGCGGTTCTCCTTCCTGTGGGCGCGGGGTGATGTGTAGGTGTGCGGCCCTTCGTTGGTTGTAGTATATCATAAATTGCGCCAGAATACAACTATAAGTTTGCAAATAAACCAAAAAACTTTTTGATTCTTCTGCAATGCAAAACAAGATGGTTGTGAACGACAACAAAAATACGGGGCCGCTGGCAGCAGATACAACTGCACAGCGGTCCCGTACATTATTATGATTCAGTCGCCCAGCTCCCGTATCTCGTTCTGGATGAGTCGGCCTGCGGCCCGGGCCAGCTGGTCCATGCCCCGGATGCGGGCCATGTTCTTGCCGTAGATGCGGGAGGCGTCGGCGGCGCTGGCGTCTTCGCCCATAAAGACGGCGGAGACCCGCAGACCCTTCCGCTGCAGCGCCCGCACCTCGGCGGCGGCGTCCTCCACGCCCGCGCTGCCGCCGTAGTCGCGGCCCAGCGGGTCATCGGGAGAGGGTGGGATGCGGCGGCTGTCGTTGGGGGAAGCGTCCGTCAGGAGAATGAGCAGATGCCGCGCGGCGGGGCCGGGGTCGAAGTCGATGAGGTCGCCTGCGGCCCGCAGAGCCAGACCGTCCCGGTTCCAGCCCGAGGCGAAATACTGGCAGATGCCCTGTAAGCTCTTCTCCTTGAAGCCCTTGAGCACCCGCAGGACGGTGTAGCCCCGCAGGCTGGAAAAGCAGCTCACCCGCACCGGGATGCCGCAGGCCGCGAGGCTCTGGGCGAGGATAGAACCCTGCGCCGCGATGACCTCCTGACAGTGGAGGCGGGAAGCCGAAGCGTCCAGCAGCAGGTCAACGGTGAAGGACGGGTGGTTCTCTTCCTCGGCACAGCGGAACACCCGGTCGTCGTCCATGACGGTGCGCCAGACCCGCTCCGGGTCGAGATTGCCGTTGCGGGCGACCCGGGCGTTGGGCTGCTGGTGGACGAGGATGCAGTTCCGTATCTGCTCAGTCAGCCGCAGCACGACGCTGCGGTGAAGCTCGAGATTTTTCGAATAGTATGCCCGGTTCCGCTCAGCCTGAAGCTGGGCCTGTTCGGCCAGGTGCTTTGCCTCGGGGGTAGGGGCCTGCTCCGGGCTGGGGACGCCGGAGGCAAACCAGAGGTGACAGCCCAGATGCTCCCCGGTGCAAAGCTCCTGCTCGGCCTTCCGCAGCCGTTCGGGCGGGTAGAGCGACCGGCCAAAGCAGCTTTCGATGTAGGCGCGGTCTTCCTCGGCGCGCTGGCGCAGGGTGATGTGGGCCAGCCGCTTGTCGGCATGGATGCCGCCGCCGGAGGCGTCCACCGAGCCGGAATGCTCCACCGTCACCCGGTCGGTCTTTATCATCTGGGTGGGCATGGTGCGGGTCATGAGGGACGCCAGCAGACCGTCCAGATGGAGATGCAGCCCGGCCTTCTGATGCACCGTGCCGTTGAACAGCTCGAATTTGGCGTAGACGGCCAGCAGCGCGGCTTTCAGCTCGTCCGGCTTCGGGGGCGTCTCGGGACTGAGGGCGGCGTCGAGACCCTTTTCGTAGGGGGTCATGACCGGCGGTGTGCGCCCCTGCACGGCCCGCCAGCGCGCGGCCTGCATGGAGTAGACCAGTTGGTTCTTCGCCATCCACTCCTGCCGCGAGAGCTTGTACTGGATGCCGAAAAAGTAGTCCGCATGGGCGCGGCGGAGGGCCGAAAGCACCGGGCGGCGGGGCAGTTCCAGCGCGTAGACCGCGCTCTCGAGGTAGAGCCAGGTCAGATCGTCCAGCATGGTCTGCCGGATGTCGCCCTCCCATGCGTCAAAGAGGCTGCGCACCAGCTCGTCGCCGTAGTATTTGTGGACCAGCCCCACGACGCAGTTCATGTAAAAATCAATGGTGCCGTCGGTGTTTCGGGCGAGGAACAGCGGCTCGAAGCCGTAGGCTCCTGCCGCCGCCCACACCTGATTGGCGGCCCGCCGCTCTTCGGCGGTGTAGCTCTGCGCTTCCATAAAAACGCCCCTTTTAATCGAAGAGCTTTGCGGCGGTGAGCTGGGCCGGGATGCGGGCGGCAATGGCGTCCCGGATGAGGCCCTGTTCGTAGGAGTCGAAGGCTTTGTTGGTGATGCCCATGTCCAGCGCAGCCCCGGCAGCGACGCCCCGGCGCATCAGGCGCAGAGCGTCCAGCATACCGCGCAGGTCGAGAGCTTTGGTGGAAATTTCCGCGCTGTCGCACTTTTTCTGCAAATCGAGGAAGAGCAGGGCGAACTGCCTGACATACTTGCTGTTCAAATCGGGGAACTGGGTGCGCAGGAGCTTTTCGAGGTTCTCCTCGGTGATGGTGGGCATCTGGATGACCACGAAGCGGGAGGTGAGGGCCTCGTTCAGCTCACGGGTGCCGGCGTAGCCGTAGTTCATGGTGGCGATGAAGCGGGTCTCCTCGGCCAGCGGGATGCGCTCGTAGCCCGGCACATCGATGGCGCGGCGGAAATCCAGCACCGCGTGCAGGACGGCCAGCGCCTCGTTTTTGGCCATGTTGATCTCGTCCAGAACGCCGAAGCCGCCGCTCTGGGCGCAGCGGTAGACCGGGCCGGGGCGGAACTTGACCTGTCCGCCCTCAAAGGTGTCCATGCCGATGAGGGACGCCGCGTCCATATTGACGTGGAACGAGATGTCCCACGCGGGGCGTCCGAAGGCGGCGGCGAGGTTTTCGGCCAGCACGTTCTTGCCGGTGGCCTTGCCGCCCGCCAGCAGCAGATTTTCGCCGCAGAGCAGGGCGGCCAGCGCCTGTTCCCACACCTCTCTGCCGTAGTAGACGAAGGCAGGGGAGGGGATGCGGGGGCGCAGGGCCTCCGCCAGCGGGTGGGCGGTACGGTATTCTTCCACAGCGCGCAGCAGGTCGGGGGAGACCCCTTCCTGCCGCAGCGTATCCATCAGAGCAGATGTTTCAGACATCTATGACATCTCCTTGCGGTTGGCAGTGCCAAACCGAAATTTCACCCTTATCATAGCACAACCCGCGCGGTTTGTGTAGGGCTTTGGCGGGCAAAAAAGCGGCAAAGAAGCAGAGAAAATAAAGGGGAAGCGATTTTAACAAACTTTCAGCCGGGACGTGCAGATTTCACGTTCAAAGTAAATTGACAGGCCGCTTAAAATACGATAAAATAATTTTCGTTGTGTCAAAGTGAAAAAGAAAGGCGTAAAAGTATGCTCGAAACCATCACGGCCGTCAATCAGGCGGTCAACAGCTTTATCTGGGGCATCCCGGCGATGGTCTGCATCATCGGCGTGGGCCTGCTGCTCAGTGTGCGGACAGGCTTTTTGCAGCTCCGGAAATTCCCCTATGCCATCAAAACGACCATTGGCCGCATCTTCCGCAAAAAGGATGCCTCCGACGGCGCGATGACTCCGTTCCAGGCAGTGTGTACGGCGCTGGCCGCTACCGTCGGCACCGGCAACATCGCCGGCGTGGCGGGCGCGATCGCCATCGGCGGGCCGGGCGCGGTGTTCTGGATGTGGTGCTCGGCTCTGCTGGGCATGTGTACCAAATTCTCCGAAGTGACGCTGGCCGTGCATTTCCGCGAGCGGAACAAAAACGGCGAGCTGGTGGGCGGCCCCATGTACTATATTAAAAACGGCCTCGGCAGCCGGTGGCAGTTCCTCGCGGTGCTGTACTCGCTGTTCGGCGTGCTGACGGTCTTCGGCACCGGCAACGCCACCCAGGTCAACACCATCGTCACAGCCATCGACTCGGCCCTGCTGGCCTACGGCAGCAGCCTGAACAGCATCCTGCCCACGGTCAACCTCGTCGTGGGCGTGGTGGTGGCCATGATGGTGGCCATGGTGCTGCTGGGCGGCGTCAAGCGCATCGGCAGCGTGACCGAGAAACTGGTGCCGTTCATGGCGCTGTTCTATGTGGTGCTGGCGCTGGGTGTCGTGGTCATCAACTACCGGCGCTTCCCGGCGGTGCTGGCCTCCATCGTCGGCGGTGCATTTGACCCGCAGGCCTTCACCGGCGGTGCCATCGGCAGCATCTTCCTCAGTATGCAGAAGGGCGTCTCCCGCGGCATCTTCTCCAATGAGGCCGGTCTCGGCACCGGCTCCATCGCTCACGCCTGCGCCGATACCCGCAAGCCCGTCAAGCAGGGGATGTTCGGTATCTTCGAGGTCTTCGCCGACACCATCGTCATCTGCACCCTGACCGCCATGGTCATCCTGTGCAGCGGCGTGCCGGTGGGCTACGGCAGTGCGGCAGGCGCAGAGCTGACCATCTCCGGCTTTACGGCCACCTACGGCGGCTGGTCGTCCATCTTTACGGCGGTGGCGCTCTGCAGCTTTGCATTCTCCACCATCATCGGCTGGGGTCTCTACGGCTCCCGGTGCATCGAGTTCCTGTTCCACACCGACAAGGTGGTCGGCCCCTTCCTCGTGGTCTACTCCTTCGTGTCCATTCTGGGCGCGACGGTGGATCTGGGCCTGCTGTGGAGCATCGCCGACACCTTCAACGGACTGATGAGCATCCCGAACCTCATGGCCCTGCTCCTGCTGTCCGGCACGGTGGCAAAGCTCACGAAGGAGTTCTTCGCGGGCGAGGGCGCAGGAAAGTAAAGAATCATTCAAAGCGCCCTCCGGCCCGCGCCGGAGGGCGCTTTGCTGTCAACAAACCTTTGATTTTGTCTACTTTCTCTGTAAAAATTCAAAAGAGTATAAAAATTTCATGAAAATCATAAGAAATGACATTGAAAATGTTTTAACAAAGTGGTAAAGTAAAAGCAAAGAGAGTCGTGCCCGCCGCCCGGCGGGGCGCAAAATCAGGAGGTTTTACCAATGGCTGATCGTATCGTTCTGAATACTATTTCTTATCATGGCCACGGCGCCATCGAGAACATCGTTCCCGAGCTGACCGCCCGCGGCTACAAGAAGGCTTTCGTCT
>OJSI01000712.1_pt1 | contig 32016 bp, 25 predicted proteins | sample 1599401 | NCBI WGS metagenome assembly OJSI01 (sample SAMN04168658, study PRJEB22393) | human gut metagenome | biome: human gut microbiome; feature: stool | host: Homo sapiens | collected 2014-03-24
CAAATAACAAGTGTTTTAAATGCAAAAGGCTTGTTATTTGCACACAAGAATAAAAATGGCTGAGAAAGGGAGTTAACAATGTTAATTGTTACGATATTATTCTCACCTAAGGATATACCCTTGTTGCAAAAACATTTTCCACACCTCCAACAAATACCTACAATTAGGTATTTTTTATCTTGCCCAACATTTTCTGTAAGATTAAGAACTTAAATTAAGTTGCATTATAATATATTTGCGGCAAATACATTAGATCATTTATAACCTAAACATTATGAAGTATTTTGTATCACTCTTTCTCAGTCTATTTTTTTTAGTTTTTATGTCCTGTGGCAATGAAGACAATGCTTGGGATAATAATATCCCTATTATTACTCCTAATGAACAATCTGATTCCTCAAGACTATTAAAGAGCCAAATAACTGACATCATTAATTATTCCAAAATCAATTTTGATGAAAACTTTAATAATACAGAACTTTATAAGAACTTGATTTTAAGCCCTAAATGGGAAAATGTTTCTATGGTTCTTCAGAAACAAGACACACTCCATTTATGTGTTCCTCTGCTAGCACAGGACAATCCTGAACACAATTCCTATTATTTGTTTATTTCAAATATCAAATCAGCAAATATTATAAGATTTACCATCATTGGGCTACCGGAAAATTTTTGGGATATTATAAATGCTCCTATTACCAGAGCCGGTATTATAGATGCCGGGTGGATTCCCGAAGTTACAATTCTTGGAGATTTATGTCGACAAATGAGTCATATCTGTTCAGATCCATATGATGAAGCTTTTCTTGAGTTCCTACACAGCAAATGGCTTAAAGAACATGGCAATGAAAGTTCCTCAGATAGTTCTTCATCTGGTGGCGATTATAGTCGGCTGACTGAAGCAGAAAAGCGCTTCCTTATGCGACATCCACAAGTAATTAAAAAATTTCATGATAACGCAAGAAAAGCTAGTGAAGCAGCTAAAAAATTTCCAGGACAGCACAATGGAGAGGGCGATGCGGTAAGACATGTTTATTGGAGTGCTCTCAACACGCTTTCAGAAAATGCAAATCTGGCAAAAGAGTTCGGTGATGCACATGAACAAAATCCGGGACAAGATATTGCAGAGAAGAATATGGATCTATTTAATAACTCCATTGGTTATCAACTGGGAGATCTAGCAAAACAAAATAAATGGTCAGAAGAACGTTTATTTAAGGAAATAATAAAATATAAAAATGATGGAAAATTACAAACAAAATTACATCCATAAGCCATATCTGTTTTTAGCAATCTTATTTTCTTTGCTTAGTTGCCAAAAAGAGGTGGTATCAAAGGTAACTTTCGAAAGAAAGTTATCAGGAATAAAACCAGAAACCGAATTTAGACTTGATTCTCTGAGAAATGATAAATGGCAAAAATGCTATATTATTCCACCGTATCAACAGTACAATTCTGCATTAAATAGGATAAAGTTGAGAAAGCATGATTTAAATAAAATAAAGGAAAATGCAATCTCTGATGGAATAAATACATTTGTGTTTATAAATAACGATGGATCAATATCAATAGAAACAGTTTCAAGATCTATCATTGATATTCAAGACACATTGTCAGACTCCATATTTCTTTTTTATCCCACAACAATAATGAAAATGGATAGTAAAAGAAAAATTATAGACATAAAATAATTTTTTAAGGGTAGTTTTACAAAAGGACTAGCTATTTTTCACACTTAGAGCCTGTCTGAATTTTCCATTTTGAAATAAAAAGAGTGTTTCCATTTTCATCGAAAATGATTATTTTTAGTTAGCAGTTTAAAATAATTATGTACTCAATGGATTTAGAAAAAACACAGTGGCAAATCATCAAGAAAATCTTGAACCTGCAAGAAAGGAAACGAAAATATGCTTTGCATGGAATATGGAATGCTATTTTCTATTTAGTGAAAACCGGTTGCCAGTGGAGTATGCTGCCTTGTAATTTCGCCTCTTAGGAGTTGGTTTACTACTATTATCGTAAATGGTCTTCTTTAGGTGGATTCGATTTGTTATTGAATAACTTACGAAAAAATGTACATAAAAAAACAGGACAAAATACAGAAAGAAACCTGGGTATCATGCAAAGTGCTTTTTCCCTGAAGTGGTTGTTAATGGTGATAAGGTAAAAGGTTTTAAGCCAATAGGGAAAAGGTGGGTTGTAGAAAGAACCTTTTCATGATTTGACAATTATAGAAGGCTCTGCCGAAACAATGAATTAACATTCGATTCGGCAGAGGAAATGGTAAAAACGACTTCTATTAGGATGTTATTAAATAAATTGGAAAAATCACTATTTCGAATTATTGCTGTTCGAGTTCTATATGTCAGCAAACTCTATTTCCGGATTATGATAATGCTCTATTCTTTTTTAAGATAAAAGATTGTCTCAAAATAAAGTTTAATTTCATTTTTAAAACAACCTCTCACCCTTAAATACTAATTTCACTTCAAACCTTTGAACATTTTATCAATACACTTCTTTTTTTGCTCCATATTCGGATGAACATATAAATCAAGTGTCGTACTAATATTAGAATGTCCTAATAACACACTTACAGTTTTATAATCACAATTACTTTCAATACATCGTGTAGCAAAACTATGTCTCAATCCATGAAACTTCAATGGAGGAACACCTAGTGACCTCATTAACTTCTGATAATAATTACGATATGTTCTTGGCTCTGTTGGGCTTTCTTCATTTGTCAACACATAAAAGCTTCCGTTTACTACCTTTTTTAAAGGTTTTAGTATCTTTGTTAATTCTTTTGTCATAGGAATCTCACGCATTGAGTTTTTGGTTTTAGGGGTATTAATGATAAGTTTAGTATGTTTCCTTTCACCATCAATAATATAAATACGTTCAATGGTTTTTCGAATAGTTATAATACCCATATCCGTATCAATATCATCCCATGTTAACGCACATATTTCTCCAATCCTCAGCCCCGTACTAAGACAAATATAAATTCCAAGATTTTTAAAAGTAAAATGTCCTTGTATATAATTCATGATCAGTTTTTGATCAGCTATGCTGAGTACATTCAATTGCTGATTATCACTTTCTGTGGGAAACTTTATATCCCATTCTTTATGCTCCAAGAACCCTTGTTTTACTCCAAATTTCATAATCATTTTTAAAACAATCAAAATATCCTTAGTCGTTTTTTGACTCAATCCTCCACTTAATTTTTGAAGTGCAAAATTCTGAACCACATCTTCATTCAACTCATACATCTCACCAAATTCTGGATAAATATGGTTCTCTAAAATTAGTGCATAAGCAGAAAAGGTTGATAGCTTCACATACTGTTTTTTATCCTCTTTCCAGAGTTTAGAAACTTCCTTAATCGTTTTCTTTTGAATCATATCTTTAAAATTTAAGTTATATAAACAGCGTAAAGCTATTAGAATTAAGGATATAAATACTATAATGTTCCCCCTTTACGATTTCCAGAGTTTACTGGGGAATGGCAGTGCAAGGCTATTGAAAAGGTAGCACCTTTACAAAGAGGTTTTGATTTACCTACACAAAATCTTGTAGAAGGTATATATCCTGTTATTTATAGTAATGGCATTTTACAACACCACGATAAATACAAATGTGAAGCTCCCGGCTTAATAACAGGGCGTTCGGGAACAATAGGTAAATTTACTTATATCGATTCTGGATTCTATTGGCCACATAATACATCTTTATGGGTTACAGATTTCTGTGGTAATTGTCCAAAATTCATTTATTATCTTTACCAAACCGTTCATATTGAACAATTCTCGACAGGTTCTGGTGTACCTACTTTGAATCGCAACGATGTTCATCGTTATAAAACTTCTGTTCCAACAGCTATTGTAGAGCAAGAAAAGATTGCAAAATTCCTATCTATATTAGATGAACGAATTGTCACCCAAAACAAAATCATTGAGAAATACGAGTCCTTAATCAAAGGAATTGCACAGCATTGCATTAAAGAATCAATAAGTGGAATCACATATGTAAAACTTGGTGATATTTGTCAAATTTCAACAGGAAAACTTGATGCAAATGCACAGGTAGATAATGGAATTTATCCTTTTTTCACTTGTGCAGAACAACCATTCAAGATTGATAACTTCGCTTTTGATACAGAAGCTTTACTAATCTCTGGAAATGGTGCTAATTTGGGATATATCAATTATTATAAGGGGAAATTTAATGCTTACCAAAGGACTTATGTATTAGACTTGTTCTCCGAAAATATCCAGTACATTAAATGGGCGTTGAAAGTACTGCTGCCCAAAAGAATTGCAATAGAAAAGAGTTCAAGCAACACTCCTTATATAGTGCTATCAACTCTCACGGATTTAAGGCTGCCAATCCCCAACAAGAGCAATCAATGCCATATAGCAAAATTAATGCAATCTTTAGAAAGAAAACTATCAAGCCAAATTGCATTGAATGGTTCTTATAATAAGTTGAAGCAATACTTACTCCGCCAGATGTTTATATAAACATTTGACGGAGCAGATACTTCTTTTGTGATGTATAAGCTCTAATAATCTTATTCGCTGTTTTTAATTGAGACTTCAATAATGATATTGCACAGCCTATTTCTCTTTGTTTATCAAGAGAAGGTATTTTGAATACAAGTTGCAAGAAGGCCTCCATATTTAAATTGCGTCTAACGATACTTGCACCTTGCTCTGATACCATCATATAGCTGTATAAGGCACGATAAGTCTTTAACATTGCAGCCACAAACTGATTGTCGTAACCATCTGCTATTGAAAATACTTTGTAAGAAGGAGAAACTATCCCAATGTCAAATCTATCATTGTAATTGATATTCCCCATCCATAAATTTTGAGGACTTAAAACAACATCATGAAGCCGAATGATTTTATAGCCCACATTGTTTTCACTTGCGATGTCCTTTGAAAAATACTCTCGCTGAGAGAATATGCCCTTAACTGTGGAACTCAGTACCTCGTGTTGATTATTCGTTCGTGACCGTTCCGACCGTTCCAGCAAAATATCTCCGAGACAAACATATTTTCCTTCAGTACCATATAGCAGTATATTGTTTAGTCCTTTGATTAAGGATTGTTTGTTTTGTAGGTCTGCGATTTCAGAAAGTCTTTTCAAGAGTATCAAAGGTGATACTTTTGTGTTATCTGAGATTTGCGATATTGTTAAGGGCAAACAAGTTAATGGAGAATATCTCTCTGAAATTGGCGAGTATTATGTAATGAATGGTGGAACTGAACCATCTGGATATTATAACGAATACAATGTTAAAGCTAACACAATTTCAATAAGTGAGGGAGGAAACTCTTGTGGTTATGTGCAATTCAATAAATTTCCTTTTTGGAGCGGTGGACATTGTTACTCTCTTCAGAACATACCAGACACTGTTGATAATCTATACCTGTATCATTATCTGAAATCAAAAGAAAATGTCATAATGAAACTACGCATTGGTTCCGGTTTGCCCAATATTCAAAAGAAAGACTTGGCAATGTTCAAAGCAATAATACCGCCAATCGACCAGCAAATAACAATCTCAACTTTTCTGTCATCGCTTGAAAGAAAAGTCGAGATTGAAGAAAGAATACAGAATGCCATGTTGAAAGAGAAACAATATCTATTGCACCAAATGTTTATATGAACATCTGATAAAGAAAATATGTCTTTTGACTTTTCAACAAGCTAATGAAAATGTTTTCAATATTGATTTTTGCGTCCAAATAAACTAAACACTTAGCCATTCTATTTTGTTCTTCCAAAGAAGGCAACAATAGTTTGGCATTTTCAATATCAGTATAATGCAAATGAATTATGGTGCTGCCCTTTGCATATTTTGCCAATTGCCTTTTGGCTATATGATTAAAGTAAAAACTTAGATACTGCGCATTATAGTTAGGGTTGATATGTATTCCAAACATATCACCACCTAATATGACCCCATCTATGTTGATGACAGATGGAGCAATTAAGGATATTGCATCAACAGTTGTTGAAGTAGGAAACAACAAATCCCCTTTCTTACTCAATGTCATGCCTTCTTTTTTGTTGGTATGGCTTTCTACTTGGGATATGGTTTCTCCATAGGTCGTAAACAGCTCTCCATAAATAATACAGGGCTTACCAGTTTCGGATAAATCATCTTTTGACAAATTACCAACATTGAAAGGTTTACCCAAATCTGCAATAAAGACTGTCTGTTTTTCGGCTTGATTATAATGCCTTTCTATAATCGCAGACTTTAGTTTTTTCAAATCCTCAATGATTTTGTTTTGGGTTGCGATGCGCTCTTCTACCAGTTGTAGTAGTTGAGCAATTTTACTTTGCTCATTCACAGTCGGAATAGCAATTTTGATGGATTTGATTTGCTCAAAGTTTAAGCCTTGTCTATTTCCACCTGCTTGAAAACTATCTATTTGCTTTTGCCCATAGTTTGAAAGTAAAAAATTACAGAGGAAAGAGGATACAAGATTATCTTTTGTGCGAATAATACAAACATGCTGATTCACATTGCCCCTAACGATTTCCTTAGTCACGATTGCACTACGACCAATAGAAGCTCCTGTGATGTTGAGCAGTACATCATCCAATTGTAACTCTGTATTCTTTTGGCGTTGGTGGGTATCTTCATCTATGTAGGCTATATCATCTAATAAAAGATGTCCCAATCCTACGTTTTGACTACGTACAAAAGGATGTCCCTCTGTCTTATACACCGCTTCACCACCTCTTGGGGTTACGCCACTACCTACTTTTATAGTTAGCCCACCAATGGTACATTTCTTCCACTCCCCGCTAAACTCCGGAAATCTCAAAGGGGGAACATTACGTTCACTATTATTCTTATTATCAGCCATAACTATTACTTTTTTCTAATTAAAATGATTAAGGATTTAGTAAAACTAAAAAAATTAAATCAATCCAAGTTCCTTTAGATAAACATCAATTTGTTTATCCAAATCAGCACGTTGGGCCTCCAATTCTTTAATTTCTGCCATCACCGCATGAATATCAATCGGTTCTTCGTCTTCAAAAGTATCTACATAACGAGGAATATTCAAATTAAAATCATTATCCTTTATTTCCTGTAAGGTAGCACAATGGCTATATTTTTCAATTTCTTTTCGTTCACGATACGTATCAATTATTTTATTGATATGCTCAGAGCGCAATTTATTTTGTGTCTTGACCTTCTCAAATTCTTTACTGGCATCAATAAAAAGAATATTATCGTCTTCTTTTCGGCACTTCTTCATAACCAAAATACAAGTAGGAATACTTGTACCATAAAAAACATTAGCTGGTAACCCTATTACAGCATCAATATAATTTTTCTTTTCAATCAAAAATTGGCGAATTTTTCCCTCAGCTGCTCCACGAAACAAAACGCCATGGGGAGCAACGCAAGCCATTGTCCCCCCATCATTTAAATGATAAATCATGTGAAGAATAAAAGCATAATCGGCCTTTGATTTCGGGGCCAGCACTCCGGCCTTACTAAAACGATCATCATTATTGAATTTATCGGCAGCAGTCCAAGTTGCAGAAAAAGGTGGGTTAGCCACTACGGCATCAAACTGCCTGTCACCAAAAGCATCAGCCTCCAATGTATCACCATTTTGAATGTTGAAATCATTGTATTTAACATCATGTAACAACATATTCATTCGGCAGAGGTTGAATGTTGTTGGATTCTTCTCTTGTCCAAAAATAGAATCTGCCTTACCACTTTGAGCAGTACGTAACAGCAAAGAACCGCTACCACATGTAGGATCATACACATCCCTCAAACGAACTTTCCCTGTAATAACGATTTCTGCCAATATTCGACTAACTTCTTGCGGAGTATAAAACTCCCCAGCTTTTTTTCCGGCACCCGCTGCAAATTGTCCAATCATATACTCATAAGCATCGCCTAATATATCTATATCCCTTGCTTCTTTTAATCCAAAATCAATGCCATTTAATGCAAGCAACACATCACTGATTAATCTGTTCTTATCATCCGTCGTTCTGCCTAATTTAGGAGAAATCAAATCTATATCTGAAAACAAGCCGCCAAAATCATCTTCACTTTCTTGTCCAATAGTACTATCTTCAATTTTCTTTAAAGAGCGTTCAAGGGAAGGAAGTATATTTTCCTTTCTATTAATAGCATCAATGATGGTTGAAAAAAGATATTCCGGCTCAATGAAGTAACCTAAATTTTGAATACACTCTTCTTTTACATCCTGCTTCATCTCTTCATCATCTCCCATCCACACCTCTTTAAAGGTAACTTGATCTTCTTCCAATATTTCATTGGCATAAAGTTCTATTTTCTCTGACAAATATTTATAGAATATGAAACCTAAAGAGAAATACATAAAATCACTGGCTGACATATTTCCTCTTAACGCATTAGCAACTGTCCATAACTGGCTACGTAACCTCTGTTGTAATTCTTCACTCATATTTTTGTTTTTTATTTCCAATCAAATAAATTTATTATTATACGTAATTTTTCAGTTAGCCTCTTTAGTAAGGAGCGACGTTCCTTTAAGCCAACCTTTTTCTTTTTGATAGCTTCTTGGAGAATATCCGTTTTTTCTTTCTGCAAAAAATAATATTCATTCAGAAATTTAACAAGTGCAGCCTCCTCAATATCTTCTTCTTCGGACAATTCATGAACAGCCTTACTCCGCTCTTGATTGACATACTCAGTCAAACGACTCTCCAAGTCCACAGAACCATCAGCTTTCGCTTTAGAGAAACTCACCTTATCATTATCAATATTTTGTCGCATGAATCCGTCAATCAATTTAGTCTTATTACGCAAGGCGGCATCTTTTATCATAGTATCCAGAATCTGCTGACGCTTTTCTTGATAATCATTACTTGCAGGGTCAAGATCAACTATAAGTGATAAAATATATGCTACATTAATCACATCACTATGAAGAAGCTCCAAGCAGAAATCGATATCCTCCAAAGTCCGTTCATCGCCATAGGGGACTTCTTCACCGCTAACAATTTGTGGTACAACTGTCGGTTCAATGCAACCAATTGTAATATCCAAGTACTTACTACGGAAATCCATAAACTCCTGTTCTGATAAAATAAAGTCTTCATCATCTGACTCAAAATCTTCATAAATTTGTATTTCCGCACGTTTCTTGATTATCTCTCGGAAGGCTAATACAAAATCACGTTTTGCATATTCACTCTTTAAGTTATCTATAGATTGAACATCCGGATACTTTTCTTTGAATTTAATAGCCAAATCATTGAATTCTTTCTTTATCTTTTCAAATGGCTCCCGAAGGATGGTTTCAGTAGGATTATTATTACTAAATAGTTTGATTGCTGCATCTACATTATCCTTTAAATCACGGAAACAGATAATCTTACCAAAACGTTTTTTTTCATTAACAACCCTATTAGTCCTACTAAATGCTTGAAGTAAACCATGATACTCCAAGTTCTTATCCACATAAAGCGTATTCAGCTTTTTAGCATCAAAACCTGTCAAAAACATCCCTACTACAAGAAGCAGATCCAAAGGCTCCATATCCTTCTTTTTCTTCTTCATACGCAGATTTATATCATCATAGTAAGCACTAAAATTGTCCGTAGTAAATGAAGTACCAAACATTTGATTATAGTCATTCATAATCTCTTGCAAATCATCAGCTACTACCTTATCATTTGCATAGCCTTGATTCATTCCAGTTTGCTCATCATCTTGACTGGCATTGGCTGCATAAGTAAACACAGCACCTATCTTGATTTTGGGGTTCAACTCTTTAAATATCTTATAATATTGTATAAGCATGGGAACTGACTGAATAGCAAATAGAGCATTGAACTCGCCATCATATGTTGATTTATTAAAGTTGGTAAGTATGAATTTGGCTATTTCCTTCATACGTGCTTCATTAGCATAATCGATACCCGACTCATCCCTTCCTTTATAATACTCGACTAAAAACCCCAACACATTTTCATCTGCTATCGCATCTTTAATAAGATAACGATGAAGGCACTCGCCAAAGACCTCAGTTGTAGTGTGCTCCTGTTTGGCATTATCTACAAAAATCGGTGTTCCGGTAAATCCGAATATTTGAAGATTAGTGAAAAATTTTACTATATTTTTATGACAATCGCCAAAATGGCTGCGATGACATTCGTCGAAAATCATAATAACCTTTTTGTGCCGAATTTCTTGAAGATACTTGTTATAATAATCTTTAGTAATAGCACAGTTCAATTTTTGAATAGTTGTAATTATGATTTTAGAATCACCGCTTAATCGCTTTATCAGTTCGTAAGTGTTATCTGTTCCGTCAACAGCTCCTGGTTCAAATGCTTCATATTCAGATTGAGTTTGTGTATCCAAATCATGTCGATCAACCACAAACATCACCTTATCAATTCCATCTATTTCAGAAACCAATTGGGCTGTCTTAAAAGAAGTTAATGTTTTTCCGGCCCCGGTGGTATGCCAGATATATCCATTCTTATTAGAATTCTGAACTCGTTCTAAAATGCGCTCCACTGCATAGAACTGATAAGGACGAAGCACCATCAGGCATTTGTCTCCCTCGTGCAATACAATGTATTTACTTATCATTTTGCCAAGATTACATTGGTCAAAAAAGAAATAGGCAAATTTACTTAAATCATTGAATGGCACATTCTCCGCATCCGTCCAATTAAATGTAAATTTATAACCGCTATTAGGATTATTCGCAAAGTAACGCGTATTCACCCCATTAGATATGACAAAAAGTTGGATATAATCAAACAAACCATGATAAGACGTTTTGTGATAACGCTGTATTTGATCATAAGCAACTCTCAGTTCTGCCCCTCGTTTTTTCAATTCAACCTGAATTAATGGCAAACCATTTATCAATATGGTAACATCATAACGACACTTCTTTCGCCCCTCAACAGTTATTTGATTGGATACTTGAAATTCATTTTGACACCATTTATTCTTATTTAGAAATTCAATCCAAATACGTTGCCCTTCCTCTGTTTCCAATGGATATAAATCTCGTAACTTCTTGGCTTTTTCAAAGCGTGTCCCCCCTTCCAGATATATACAAATCTTTTCAAATTCCTTTTCCGTAAAAGAGTCACGTCCATGTAAAGCTAGTTCTTTTCTATTATGCTTTTCGAGTTGTAATTTAAAGTTAGCATATAAGTTATCCTCCTCCTTGATGGAAACAAATTCATAATTCATTCCCTGCAAGGTTTTAATCAACGCATTTTCTAAAACTTGTTCACTTTGAGTTACCATAAAAATCCAAACTTTGATCTATAATAAGATTAAAGATAAAAAATTATCAAAGATAGAAATTTCTCAGATATAGAAAAAGTAAATTCTTTTTTTCTTTTTTAATTTAATATAACTTTTGCAATTACAGAAATTGCAAATCATCAAAAGTAAGGATATATAGAGAAATTCAGCTTTTCATCATTACTCTATTTCCGATTTCCTATCTTCATCAGTACCAGCCCGATAACAATCCAGACCATCTCCCGCACCCGCGTAATCAGAGCGGCAAATACCCCATATGCTCCGGATAAAGACAAACCGGCTACCGCCAGGGCAAAACCTCCTTCCCTGCCCCCTAATTGCATGGGAAGAAAGAAAAGCAGATTGGCCAGTAGGGAAGAGAAAGCGACGATCAGAATGCAACCGACAAAACTGACATCCGTAGTCAATACATTCAGAATCAACCAGACTTCGAGACACCCCACAATGCGAGCGGTATACTCTAAACCCAATGCCGAATAAAAGGTACTTTTTCGCTGTTGATGAAGCAGTGCTATCTGACGGTCTATGGTTTCCAGTTTTTCTTTGTGAAGTTCCGCGAAGCGGACTGCGCGCTTCTTCAAGAAAGGGATATGACTACCCAGACGTACGCATGCCACAGCCATACCGTTCCGGTAGCCTTTGATAAAAAGAGTGACAAGTAAAAGGCAGAAGAGCGTGATCAACCCCAAGACAATGCCCATCCCCCAACCGACCGAATAAAAAAAGACATAAATCAACACCGAGCTGAGCCAGAAACAGAAATGCGAAAAGATATGCATCATCACATACAGGATGACCGAAGATGTGGCACGCTCCACTCCGACATATGAAGTAAGCTCCATAATCCGGTAAGGTTCCCCTCCCATAAGTCCCACAGGAGTGACATAATTCAACGCAAAACCGGAAACCGTGAATTTATAGAGCCGGGCGAACGACAATGAATTCACCGGACCGCTACTACGAAGAATGATATACCACGAAAGCGTATTAATCAGATAAATAAAAAGCCAAAGGACCAGAACCAGCGGCAGATAAAATCCGGCACGCCGCAGGTTGTCCAGCAGCTCATCATAGGACACATCGAAAGTGAACAGCATGATGATGACGGCCAGGATGCCAAAGGCCAAAAACAAATTACGAAATTTATTCTTCAAAACAATATACAATTTAACGCATCAAAGATAACGTTAATAATGTATACAATGATACAAGAATAGATCGTTTAACAAAACACTTTCTTGCACAGGCTGTTTTTAATGAGAAATTAAACCTAAACAAATTAACTATGGATTGGATTGTACATCAACTTAGGGTACACCCCGAGCTGGCTATCTTCCTGACCCTTTTTGTGGGCTTTTGGATTGGAAAAATCAAAATCGGAAAGTTCAGCCTGGGAGTTGTAACAAGCGTATTGCTGGTAGGAGTCCTTGTCGGACAACTCGACATCACCGTCGACGGACCTATCAAATCTGTTTTCTTTCTGCTTTTTCTTTTCGCCATCGGCTATAAGGTCGGTCCTCAGTTTTTCCGCGGACTGAAAAAGGACGGACTCCCTCAAATGGGGTTTGCCGCCATCATGTGTGTATTCTGCCTGATCATCCCTTGGATACTGGCTAAGATTATGGGGTATAATGTAGGTGAGGCTGCCGGATTACTGGCCGGATCGCAAACCATCTCTGCCGTAATCGGCGTGGCCGGAGACACGATTAACGAACTGAACATCTCTCCGGAAACCAAAGAAGCATATAATAACATTATCCCGGTGTCGTATGCCGTAACTTACATCTTCGGTACGGCCGGCTCTGCATGGGTATTGGGTTCACTCGGCCCGCGACTGCTGGGGGGACTCGATAAAGTGAAAGCTGCCTGCAAAGAACTGGAAGCCAAAATGGGAAATAACGAAGCGGATCAACCCGGATTCATGGCAGCCGCCCGCCCCGTTACTTTCCGTGCTTATAAAATAGCCAACGAGTGGTTTGGTGACGGCAAACGGGTGTCAGATCTTGAAAGTTATTTTCAGGAAAACGATAAACGCCTGTTTGTGGAACGAGTGCGCCAGGCGGGAGTCATCGTAAAAGAGGTTAGTCCGACTTTTGTACTGAAGAAAGGCGACGAAGTGGTGCTGAGCGGCCGGCGCGAGTATGTGATCGGTGAAGAGGACTGGATCGGTCCTGAAGTATTGGACCCGCAGTTGCTGGACTTCCCTGCCGAGGTATTACCCGTTATGGTCACCCGCAAAACGGTTGCCGGAGAAAAAGTCAGCACCATCCGGGCCCTGAAATTTATGCACGGTGTCAGCATTCGCCGCATCAAACGGGCAGGTATCGACATACCGGTATTGGCCCAGACCGTGGTCGACGCCGGTGATATGGTAGAACTGGTGGGTACCAAACATGAAGTGGATGCGGCAGCCAAGCAGTTGGGATATGCCGACCGGCCGACCAACCAGACAGACATGATCTTTGTCGGACTGGGTATTTTGATAGGAGGACTGATCGGCGCACTCAGCATTCACATGGGAGGAGTCCCCATCAGCCTCAGCACTAGCGGAGGAGCCTTGATCGGCGGATTATTCTTCGGATGGCTACGCAGCAAACACCCTACTTTCGGACGTATTCCCGAACCCGCTCTCTGGATACTGGACAACGTGGGACTGAACATGTTTATTGCCGTTGTGGGCATTGCTGCAGGTCCCAGCTTCGTGCAAGGGTTCAAGGAAGTGGGTTTAAGCCTGTTCATCGTAGGCGCACTGGCCACTTCCATTCCTCTGATAGCAGGCATACTGATGGCAAAATATATCTTTAAATTCCATCCGGCACTGGTATTGGGATGCACAGCCGGCGCACGTACCACTACGGCTGCATTAGGAGCCATCCAGGAAGCCGTTGAAAGCGAAACTCCTGCTTTGGGATATACTGTGACGTATGCTGTCGGGAATACTCTTCTGATTATCTGGGGAGTAGTGATCGTATTACTTATGTAGAAACAGATTTTTAATATTAACTAAACATAACTCTTGATATAATGATGAAAAGTAATGAAAACAACGGAGCAGTAACTAAAAGTTTTGCTAAAAAGATGGAGAGCATCAGTCCTTTCGAATTGAAGAACAAACTGATTGAAATGGCTGACGAGAGCATCAAGAAGATAGCCCACACCATGCTGAATGCCGGACGTGGAAATCCGAACTGGATTGCTACCACTCCGCGCGAAGCGTTCTTCCTTTTAGGTAAATTCGGATTGGAAGAGTGTAGGCGTGTGATGTACCTGCCGGAAGGAATAGCCGGTATTCCGCAAAAAGACGGAATTGCCGCCCGCTTTGAGACTTTCCTCAAGACCAACCACAGCCAGCCGGGGGCAGAGCTGTTGAAAGGGACGTATCAATACATGTTGCTGGAACATGCCGCCGACCCGGATACCCTTGTCCACGAATGGGCGGAAGGAGTGGTAGGCGATCAGTATCCGGTGCCGGACCGCATTCTGCAATTTACCGAAATGATTGTGCAAGACTATCTGGCACAGGAGATGTGCGACCGTCGTCCGCCGAAAGGCAAATACGATTTGTTTGCCACCGAAGGCGGAACAGCAGCCATGTGCTACGTTTTCGACTCTCTGCAAGAAAACTTCCTGCTCAATAAAGGGGATGGAATCGCCTTGATGGTACCTGTCTTCACTCCTTATATTGAAATTCCTCAATTGAGACGCTATGAATTTAACGTTACGGAAATATCTGCGGATCAGATGACGACAGACGGATTGCACACCTGGCAATACAAAGACGAAGATATAGACCGCCTGAGGAACCCGCAGATCAAGGCACTCTTCATTACCAATCCCAGTAACCCGCCCAGTTATACACTGAGTCCCGAGACTGCCGCACGGATTGTAGATATCGTGAAAAAAGACAATCCGAACCTGATGATTATTACAGATGACGTATACGGAACATTCAGTCCGCATTTCCGCTCACTGATGGCCGAATTACCACAAAACACTTTGTGTGTCTACTCTTTCTCCAAATATTTCGGAGCCACGGGATGGAGGGATGCCGTGATCGCTCTGCACGAAGAGAATATCTTCGACCGGATGATAGCCCACCTGCCGGAAGAGCAGAAGACAATTCTCAATAAGCGTTACTCCAGTCTGACTCTTACACCCGAGAAACTGAAATTCATCGACCGCATGGTGGCTGACAGCCGCCAGGTAGCTCTGAACCACACCGCCGGATTATCGCTGCCACAACAGACGCAAATGAGCCTGTTTGCTTCTTTCGCCATTCTGGATAAGGAAAACCGGTATAAAAACAAAATGCAGGAGATTATCCGGCGTCGTCTGAAAGCCCTGTGGGATAACACCGGATTCTCACTCGTAGACGATCCACTGCGTGTAGGTTACTACAGCGAAATAGATATGCTGGTATGGGCCAAGATATTCTATGGAGAAGAATTTGTCAGTTATCTGAAGAAAACTTACAGCCCGCTGGATGTTGTTTTCCGCCTGGCCAACGAAACCTCACTGGTATTGCTTAACGGAGGAGGTTTTGCCGGACCGGAATGGAGCGTACGTGTATCACTGGCTAACCTGAATGAAAAGGATTATGTGAAAATAGGTCAGGGAATCAAACGGATACTGGATGAATATGCCGTGAAATGGCAAGAATCACGGAAATAGAATCCTGAATCTTGTCAGTCCGTCGGCGTATGTACGCAATGAAAACGTGCAGCCATGACGGCTCAGAACTTCGCGAATAAAAATCAAACCGATACCTTGTCCGTTGGGTTTGGTAGAAAAGAAGGGACTGAAGAGTTTTGCTTCAGTCTCTTTTGATATACCGGGTCCGTTATCCACCACTTCGATAGCTGTAGGCAATGAAGTACGAATGATGATCTGCCCGTCCTGTCCGATACTCTCGGCCGCATTCTTAATAATATTTACCAATACTTGTTCAAACAGAGACGCATCCAGCTTCACATCGTCCAGAGATTCGTCACATATCAGTTGCAACCGGATGTTCCGGTCATTGCACATCCCTTCCATAAAACGCTTGCAGGTAAATGCAAGGTCATTCAGGTTGGTCGGAATAAAACGGGGCTCGGGAATCTTCACCACATCGGCAAAGCGGGTAATGAAATGACTCATAGAAAAACAACGCTCGGTACATACGCGCATCACATCGCAAATATCCTCCATACCTTCCGACTCGGACAATGCCTGCTCTACCGTATCCAATGTGGAAGTGATGCCCGCTGTTGTATTATTCACCTCATGCGCAATCATACGGATCACTTTCTCGTATGCCTTCTTTTCAGCTTTCATCACTTCATCGGTCAATCCTTCCATCAGATAGAAAGGATGCTGGAAGCCGCGGTCCACAAATGAAGAGTGGGTGCATTTATAGATACTCGAGTCGTTCAGCCGGACGGTGCTGGTTTCTCCATTCGGAATGGCGGCCAATTCCAGGGCAAGCGGAGAATCGATTTCCGACAATTTCCTGCCCTCGGCTTCTTCCGGACGGACTCCCATCATCTTCATCGCCATGGGGTTGAGTTGAGATACCTCTTCGTCCAGCGTCATGATAATAACGCCCATGGGGGAAGCATTAATCATCAGGTCGAGAAAATGATTCTGTTCTCGCAAGCGCAGCCGTTCGTTTTTCAGTTGTTCCATCATGCGATTGAAAACATTTACCACACGGTCGGCCTCCTGCTGCCCCACATGGCTTAACCGGCTACTGAAGTCCTGTTCTCTGAGAAGTTCCATACCACTGCCGATGGTGTTCATCGGTTTCACGATTTTCCGGTAAAACAAAATAAGATACAGCATCAGGAGCAGCATCAATGCTTCGGCAATATAGAGATACTTCACGACAACGGTTTCGGATATATAAATCAGAAAACCCATGATAGCGACCAAGAAGAAAACAAGTATGAAGAAGAATCCCTTTACTGACATGTAATTGATGATTAACGATTAACGGACCATGATAAGCAACGGGTTACTTATCACCGATATCATATTTCTCCAAACGGCGATACAATGCTGCACGACTGATGCCCAATGCGGTAGCCACCTGGCTGAGATTTCCTTTATAGCGTTCCAGTGCCTGAAGAATCGTTTGCTTTTCAATTTCATCCAAGGTCATTCCCGCAAATGAAGAAGAAGTTGCCACACTTTCGTCATGACGTTGGTATTGGTTCTCGAAATCGATTGCATCCAACACTTCCTTACCGCTGACCAAAATCGTACGTTCTACCAGGTTCTTTAATTCACGGATATTGCCCGGAAAAGGTAAACGGCTCAGGAAGTTCAACGCATCCGACGAGAATTCTGTACGGGGCAGATTGTTAATCTCCGCCTGACGGTCGGCAAAGTGTCTGGCAAGCAATGGTATATCTTCTCTGCGTTCTCTCAGTGCAGGCAGTTTTACGGTTATCAGATTGATACGATAGAACAGGTCTTCACGAAAAGTGTGTTCGCTCACCATCTTACTCAGGTCGGCATTCGTAGCCGAAACCACCCGGATATCCGTCTTACGCGGGCGACTGTCTCCCAACACCTCAAAGGTCTGGTCCTGCAATACCCGCAGCAGCTTTACCTGGCACGACGGATCGAGGTCCCCGATTTCATCCAAAAAAATAGTTCCTTTGTTCGCCATTTCAAAACGCCCCATACGGTCGGCAGTGGCATCTGTAAACGCACCTTTTTTATGACCGAACATTTCACTTTCGAAAAGGCTCTGTGAAATTCCTCCCAGATTGACTTTTACAAAAGGCTGGCGGACACGTTGGCTATTGATATGGATGGCTTCGGCTATCAGTTCTTTACCCGTTCCGCTTTCACCCGTGATCAATACGGGAGCATTGGTAGGAGCAATACGTGCTACCGTATTCAATACCTCCATCAACCCACGGCTTTTGCCTATGATATGGCTCCGGTTGAGTGTTCCGCTTTGCTCTTGCGGAGTGTCTTTGGGAGTGGCAGTCAGTTCGAGTGCCGTCTCGATGCGCTGCAACAGAGCAGCGTTATTCCAGGGTTTCGTGATAAAGTCGAATGCACCGGCCTGCATCCCTTGTACAGCCAACTGTATACTGCCCCAGGCAGTCATCAGAATGACCGGGACATCGGGACGAAAAACCTTTACTTGTTTTAAAAGCGTCAATCCTTCTTCACCGGAAGTGGAAAGTGTAAAATTCATATCCATCAGGATCAGAGAAGGAGCTTCCGAACGAACTACTTCCATCGCCTCACGCGGGCCGGTCACTGCAATTACCTGATAACCGGCGCGTTTCAGCATAAAACTCAGGGAAGAGCGGACCCCGCTATCATCATCTATAATTAAAAGCATAGGCATCAATTTTTGAGTTGCAAAACTACTCTTTTTTGGTTTAAAACCAAAGGTACGTTGGTTTAAAAGGTAAGACCTCTTGGTTTAAAACCAAAGAGGCGTTGGTCTGAAACCAACAGCCCTCCTGTTTAAAAAGAACAAACACACAATTATTTTTTTATAATATCTTCAAAATCAGCTTCCAGGGGAGTATTGTTTTGGAAATCCCACAACGTCAGGCTACGGAGTTGATAATAGTAATACCAATACCAGTACAGTTCGTTGATATGTTTTTGGCGGGCATCGTCTTTCGAGTTCTGGGCGTCGTTCAGATCGAGTGTATTGATCTTACCGATCAGGAATGTTTCGACACTCGTCTTATAGCGCTGTTGCGCAATCTTATCGGCCTCATTGGCTATGGAAAGCTGCTGTGCCTGATTGTTGAAATGCTCGACCAGCAGGAAGATGTCCTGATCGAAATCCATCTGTTCCTTCTTTATCTTGGACAGGGTAACGTCCCGGTTACTCTTGGCTACCCTCACTTTTCCACGGCGTTTGCCCCAGTCGAGGATTGGAATTTTAACACCGACCTCAACCACCTGATTGTCTAGCAAATTGTGATAGGCAGGAGATAAGTCTTTATTCAGTCCCGTATAACCTACATTGGCAAAAAGATCGACGCTCCTGAGATTTCCCCGGGCTGTTGCAACTTCATATTCGGCCTCTAACTGACGACGACGAATATTGTGGGCAAACGAATTGCGTTCCAGTGCTTTGTTCAGCACTTGGTTGTATTCCATCTTTAGGTTGGGAGCCGATTCCGGTACCACAGGTTCCAGTATCAGGTCGTTTCCTATGGCCAGGAAAGAGCGCAAACGGAACATATGGGCATTGAGGTTGCTTTCTGCATCCGTCACGGCAGCCCGGGCTTTCAGGGCGGCAAGCTTCAGTTGCAGAAGTTCATTTTCTGAGATTTGACCCATTTTTCGTTTAGCCCCGGCCACCTCGTACAAACGGTCGGCATTCACCTGATTTTGTCGGGCAGTGCCCAGTGTCTCCTTTGCCGACAGCAAATTGAAAAAGTAAGTGATCGCATTCATGGTCACCGTCTCCGTCGCAGTAATAAAAGCAGCTTTCGCCTCTTCGTAACGCACCGGTTCGATACGGCGGTTCCACTTCAGGTTGTTTACTCCGAAAATGGGCTGAGTCAGTTGAAGGGCGATAGGGACAGACATGAACTGCCGGCTTCCTTCGGAACCTAACTGTTTCATAAAGTCGAGTGAAGAGGACAATGAAACTTTACCTCCCGTAAACCAGATGTTCTGGTCGATAGACAAAGCACCATTCAATCCTAACTTATTACTGCGGACAAACGAGTAAGAGCCGTCTTCATTCTGATAACTGTTATACTGCTTGCTGTAACTGGGCAATGTACCGCTGAAGTTTACTTCCGGAAGAAGATCGGCGCGAAACGTGCGGTACTCCCAATAAGCTGTCTTCAGCTCATTCAGAGCTACTGCTGCATCTACAGACTGTGTTCGTGCCAGTGCAATGGCTTCATTCAAGGTGATTTCCTGCGTTTCCTGCGCACTCAGCGCCAACGAGCAAAATGCAAAAGCAGAAAGTAGAAAGTATCGTTTCATATAATATTCGTTTATTTACCGGCTGAAAAGCAAACCCCGTGCCAAAAGTGAATACCGGGGAAACGGGAACACGAAACAAAGAGCAATGAGTAAGGGAGGTTGAGGGAGTAAAAGGGAAAATAAACGGGAAAAGAGAAAGGGTATAGGGAAAGAAACGATGGATGCAAAATAGGAAAAACGATAATGGAGCAGCCTCTTTCGGACGGGTAACCACGCTGTAAATGAACAGAAAAGAGAGGGATACACCCTCCGGTGAAAGGTAGCGGCTACTGATCTTTTAGTATCAAGAACATCCACCGTCCGTTCCCTCCGTTCACCGCTCTTCATTCATCGTTCATCGCTTATCGTTCACCACTCATCATTCACTGTTTATCGTTCACCGCTTATCGTCCATCGTTCTTTCTGCTGTCCGAAAATGAACAGTTTGTTCGGAGACGGACGTCCTCTGGTATCATTATTCGCAAATATCCGGAAGGCGGACAGTGAAACGGGTTCCGTGCCCTTCTTCTGAAGTGACGGTAATCGTCCCGTTCAGACGTCCTACGATAGTCTGGCAAATACTCAGTCCGAGCCCCGCACCCTGAGTAAAGCTATCTACCTTATAGAAACGTTCAAAGATATGCCTCAATCCATCTTCCGAAATACCTTTTCCGGTGTCTTCGACAAAAAGAGAAGTGTAGCCGGGTTCTTCTTCGGTATATCCGAATGTAATCGAACCTTGGGTCGTAAACTTAACGGCATTGTTGATCAAGTTGTTTACCACTTGTTGGAGGCGGACATTATCCGTCACCAGATACTTTTTGCTATTCTCCGGCAACTTCAGCACCAGCTGCACTCCCGGAGGCATATTCAAACGCTGTGAATCGTATACATTCTTCATCAATAACGGAAGATTGTGACCGGCAAACTGAAAATCCATTGTGCCGGATTCTATACGGGACAAATCGAGAATATCATTGATAAGTGCCAGCAACAGTCCGCAATTCTTATTGATAGTCTCTATAAATAGCTTAACCTCTTCTTCGGTAAACCCGCTGGTATCGCTCAACAAATCAGAGAAACCTACAATCGCATTCAGCGGCGTACGTATCTCATGACTCATATTGGCAAGGAAAGCCGATTTCAATTTATCCGCCTGAAGTGCTTTATCACGCGCTGCGGTTAATTCCTCTTCGGTTGTCTTATAGCGTTGTATACTCTGGCATACTCCCAAAATACTGTAGGGCGTATCTGTTGTCAATCCTGCAAGCACCGACGTCCGATATTCCCACCACTCATAATTACCGTCACCACTAAGCTGACGGAAACTCATACGCGTACTCTGACTGAGGCCCGCCAGTGCCCGGTTGAAAATCTCATATGCCGATTCCTGATCGTCCGGATGAATCATCCGGTCCATCTCGCCACGTGAAATGGTAGTCTTATTTTCCGCAAAACCAAAACGTGTCAGAAAGCCCGCAGGGAAAGTAAACAGGCCGGTGCGGATATTATATTGCCAAGGGTAGATAGAACTCTCGTCTACCGCCATACTGAAAAAACGCTTCTGCATCTCTTCATCCGATATATTACGGGCAGAGAGAGCCATTCCCGTAATTTTTCCATGTGCACGGATAGGAACAACCTCTCCTGAAACCGGGAAATAACTTCCACTGTGCACCTCTTGCATAAATGAATTTTCCGGAATGACTACGCTGCTTTCTTCAGTCACCACTTGCTTGAGCATAGGACGGAGAATCTCTTTACCATTATTGTAGATCTTAAAAATACTGCCTGCCGGCAAGCCTTCGTAAGGTCGAGCGGCTTCATCTTTGGGCAAATGCAGCATCTTCAATAAAGAACGATTGGTAAAATGAATACGGAAATCGGTGTCGTAAGTGATCACACCATCACGGATGGAATGAAACACATTATCAAATTCATCACGTTGGGCCACCAACCGGTTTTGTATCAGCAGGCGGGTCTGGGCATGGATGCGACGGCGGGATTCACGACGGTTTATACGATACAACCACACTATCAGGAACACCAGTAAAGCCAATATCGAACTATACAACAAGATGTACAGCATACGATATTTCTCCATGTATGGCTCGTTAATAATGGTTCCGCCGATAGCACTCGCCTGCTTGGGATCTACCTTAAAAAACACAAGCTGCTTGAAATCGTACATAAACTTCAAAGGAGATTCAATGATTCCCACTTCCGAGGGAGATTTGCCACGCAGCACATCGGCGGCCGTCCGCCCTACTTCATGCGCCGAAGCATACGAATCGGCATCATACGCGCCAAAGGCACCATTAGTCAACGCAAGGTTCTCGCACGAAAAGAAAGGCGCTTTTGAGTTACGACCGATAAAGGACATAAAAGACGACCACTTAGGAGCGATGATCAATGTCTTATGTGTATTGCGGGGATAGCAGGTAGAAGCAATAATTTTATTGGTTGTATCGGTCTGCGAATTATAAAAGGTCACCGTATATTCCGGATGCTCCTCCACAAAGCCTTCCCATTCGTTCATAAAATCATCTTTCCCTTTCGAACTCAGCAGGCTGTTGTCGGAGATACAGACCACCTCCGTCCGGGTAGGGAAAAGGCGACTCGCCTGCCTCAGTAATTCTCCGAAATCGGGATTCGCCGTATATCCACACACATTGGGTAACGAATCAATCAGGCTGCCTTCCGGATATTTTATATTAAAAAAGACAACGGGCAACTGCAAGGCTAACGAGTCTCCGCATGTCAGCAAAGTATGAAAAGCCTCATCACTGACGGTAACAATCAAGTCTGTTCCCCTTTCACGGGCCCGTTCGCAAAAACGACGCATAATCAGCTTTTCGGATTGATAAGTCCAGAAATTGGCATCCAGAAATTCGGTTGTAATATTCACTTTCAATCCCGATTCACCGAAACCGTCTTTCAACCCCCGGACCAAGTCATTATGCCAAGGTGTTTCCGGAGCATACGACTGAACGAAGAGAACATTATAAATACGTTCCGCAGCAGTGGAAAATCCCGGGAGTAATAAGAAAACAGATATAAGAAATATAGTATATAATCGTTTGTTCATAGCAAAAATCTGCGTTGTATCAGGATTGTGAACGCAAATATACGTTATAATCTTGAAAACAACGCAGATAGATGATAAAATATTGCGATAAGCTTTTATTCTTCGTGCAATGCCTCCGCCGGCTGGATTTTCATAGACTGACGGGCCGGGAACCAGATACCTGCCAAGATCATCAGTGCCATCAACAGTAACGTGATGCCTTCGCACAACATAAAGCGACCGACAGAAAAAGTAGAAAAGTACCACGAAGGTGTCAGTTCACTCTTTGCGATATAGAAATCGACACCAATAGCCAACGGAGTAACCAGAAGAAGCATCAGCCAACCTTCGCTCAGCAAACGAAAGAATACGCTTTGCTTACTCCCTCCTACTGCCATCATCAGCGCCATCTCACCTTTACGCTGCTGGGTGCGGAACCAGAATGTTCCCAATAGCCCCAGAAAAATATTGAGCAGCAAAAAGCCCATACCTACCAGATAGTTACGTAAAGTATTCATATCGTCCAACTGGAACGTATGCCGTATGTCCCGGAATGAACTTACCTTAGTCAGAAAAAGATTGCCTACCCGATATTGGGACGGGGCATCCTTCATCAATTGTTCGGCAAAAGCGGCAGATTCGTTTTTGTTCGTACGCAAACAGATTTCATTGCCCGAAGCCAACCGATTCTCCGGTAACAAGATGACTGCGGACCGGCTATAAGCACCGGAGGAAAAATCATCATAACGGACCACTTGGAGCGCTGCCACCAATTTGGATAAATGGGCAGTATCCTGATCCAGACAAAACTCTTTGCCTACATAGTCTTTCAAATCGATCTTATAACGTGACTCGAACACATTACGCGATACCATAAAAGTACCCTCCTTCAACAGAGCAGCTAATTGTTCCGGAGTTTCTCCGTTGGCTCCCTGATAACGGAAAACACGGAAGAAGTCGGGCGTCACCCAACGACGGATGTTGTACTTGCTCTCCATGGTATCCAGGCGTACGTCCATCCCACTGTTACTTCCGTTGTACGGGAAAGAATTTTGCGACATACTCACCGCCTCGACTCCGGGACGACGACGAAGGCGATCCAGTAACTCACGCATATCTGCATGTGCTTCCTCATCCGTACGGTTGGCTATGTAGTCGGGACTTTTCTCTGTCAGGTAATCGAACTCCACCCGGTAGGTATTCTCAATATCGAACCCGCGAGGTTCAAAATAGGTATAAAGGGTGACAAACATATAATCGACTACGTACCAAAGTACAATGCTTACCAGCAGTAGTTCTATGAACAGCCAGGAGTTAGAGCGCCGTTCGTTTACTATTTGTTTCAACAGTTTCTTATTCATCGTTTGTGTAGTGTTTAGTTAAGCTTTCCGCTAAGAGCATTTATAATAGACATCCGCGATGCCCTCCAGGCCGGCCATCCACTACTCAGCAGATTCAGTGCCAAACAGAAAAGTAATGCATAAATAAAAGTAGAAAATTTAAAAAGCATTTTCCACTCGATAACCGGAGCCGTGTTAAGGTACATCAATCTGCTATCGGCAAAAAGCGTACCTCCCCAACAATAAGATATGATCAGACAGAACAACAGTCCGACCACTCCGGCCATCAAAGTCAGTACCAGATTCTCGGCAACAATTTGCCCCATCACTCCCCCACGGGTAGCTCCGAACGAACGCCGTACACCGATCTCGGCAACGCGTTGTCTCAAACGGCTATGGGTCATCGAGCTCAGATTGATGGCAGGTACCAGTAACAGAATCAAAAATATAATGACTTGCTGACGAAAATAGGCTGCCATATCCGGCTGCACATTTGCCCACTTATGCTGCGACATCGTCAGTTGGTCATCCGGCTGCCCACGGTAGAAAACAAAATAATCACCCAACCCGGCGTTATAAGCCAAGCGGCGACGTTCGCACTCTGCACGGATAGCTTCGAAGTCGGAAGAACTGCGGGCCAGGATCACAACCCGCATCACTCCCATAATCCCGTCACACCAGGTATTGTCTCCTCCCGTAATATGGGTCGATGAATATGGAACCCAAATCTGTGCATAGGCTGTCGAAGCCATTGAAGACACATCTTTCACCACTCCGCTTATCCGGTAGACCGCATCATTCACCAAGATCTCCTTACCGGACACCTGATGGGACGTACCGAAAAGAAGACGTGCGACACTCTCTGTTATAACAGCTACCGGAAGCCCGGATTTTACTTCCGCATCCGAATAAGGCTTACCGTCTATAAACGAAAAATCGAATATCCTCCAGAAAGCTCCGTCGGTCTCGAGGGCATCGATCCCCGTACGTACACCACGGGGCAAAGCCACCTGCATGGTTTCGGGTATCGTATAGATACTGACTTCCTCGGCCGTCGTTAATCCTTCAAAACATCCTTTTGCTGTCTGCAGCCCCATCGGACCGTTACTCGATCCGTCATCACTCCAGTTTTTGTTGCTCGTGCTCATCTGTTTGACATGCAATAGCCGGTTACGGTTACTCTCCGGAGCAAAAGGGGTGGTTTTTATTTGCTGTTGCATGACCACTACCATAATCAGGCAAATGGTCAAAGCAGTGCCCAACACACTAATCGTAGTCAGCAAGGGCTGCTGTCTGAGTTGTGCAAGGGCCTGCTTGAAATATTGTTTAATCATTTTGTGCTTGTTACTATTTTCCTATTTTCAGTCCACCGGTATTGACACCGCCAACCCCGTTTCTTGATATTTTTGCGATACCGGCTTTACCATTCAGGGTCATGCTTCCCACTCCATTGGCTTGGGCTTCCAATGCGTCACAATCAACCTTGACATTTACACAGCCCACTCCATCCAGTTTCACCGTGAAATCCTTACACTTCAAATTGTCGATATTAACATCTCCCACTCCTGAAAGGATCAGATCGAAGCGCCTTGACCGAAGTGGTTCCCGGCAATTAAAGCTACCCACGCCTTGCAACTTCACATTGTCCAGATTGGGAGCCGTAATATACAATTTTATGTGTTTGGAATTATTGTTGTTTTTTTGATATCCGATCACTAAAACACCATTTTTCACAACTGTAGTAGTTTTGGATACGTATTCTTGCGGCCCCTCTATCCGGACGGAACAACGGTCGGACTGAGTGAAAAAAATATCTCCGACAGCCTCCAGCCGGATCATCGAGAAATCGGCAACTTTACGGTTACCGACAGCCAAGGTTTTATCTTCGGTAGTTTTACCACATTGGCAATCGGCACTGCATTGAGCTTGCACCGTATAACCGATGGCTCCCAGGAAAAGAGCCAAAGCTACGAGTATAATTTTTGCTTTCATTGTACTTTGTATTATTTATTGCACTTGACGTCCGTCGAAGAAGCGGATGGTGCGAGAGGTTTGTTTGGCCTGTTCTTCATTGTGAGTAACCATTACGATGGTACGTCCGTCTTCCTTATTCAGGCGATGAAGCAGTTCCATTACTTCGGCACCCATCTTAGAATCCAGGTTACCGGTAGGTTCGTCGGCAAGGATAATCTCGGGATTACCGATGATGGCACGGGCAATGGCAACACGCTGGCACTGACCACCGGAAAGCTGTGTCGGGAAATGACGCATACGATGGCTCAAACCCACCTTCTCGAGAACCTCCTGCGCCAACTTTCTACGCTCGGACGAACTGACACGACGGTAGAGTAACGGAAGCTCCACATTATCCAGTACGTTGAGTGAGTTGATCAGGTGGAAAGACTGGAAAACGAAACCCAGTGTCTTATTACGGAAAGCAGCCAATTCTTTATCTTTCATGCCTTCTGTATGTGTACCGTTTATTTCGATCGTACCCGTCGTAGGAGCATCCAGCAATCCCATGATGTTCAACAAAGTAGATTTACCACAACCCGAAGGTCCCATGATACTCAGAAACTCACCACGGTTGACTGTCAGATTCACGTTTTCGAGCGCTACTGTTTCAATCTCGTTTGTACGATAGATTTTAGAAAGAGAAGTTAATGTAATCATCACTTATAGTTTTAAATATTTCTTTTATTAGATTCTTGTTCAAATGATATGCCAAAAAATTAATTCCTTTAAATACAACCGCTTATGTTCCCAACAAAGTGTCCGATAATGAACACTCTGCCCGTAAATGAACTCGGGAGTGTCCCCCAACAGACATGCTTATTCTTCGTGCAATGCTTCTGCAGGCTGAATGCGCATGACCTGACGGGCAGGTATACAAATCCCGATGACGATCATGACAACTATCGACACAAACGTCATAGCCTGCACAATCAGGAAACGGGTGACGGTAACAACCGGCATCGTATCGGTCAGCAAATCCATAAAGGCAAGATTCAGACTTATGACAGCAGCCGGCACCGTGGCCAGTATTAATAATAAAACCCCTTCACCGATCAGCAAACTTCTGAGGTTCGCACGGGTAGATCCCAAAGCCAGCCGAAGTCCCATCTCCGAACGCCGTTGCTGTGTCCGTATCCAAAATGTACCGATCACTCCCATCAGAATGTTCAGCAAGAAGAAGCCTAAAGCGGCAATCCGGGTTTTCACATCATTTATCTTCCCGTTGCTGCGGTAATAGTTCTCACGAAGATCGTCAAAAGAGGTAATATCCAGAAGATAAAAATTACCGACCCGAAGCTGTACCTTCATATCTTTACGGAAACGGGACGGAAAGTCCACACCATCCGCATCCGGACGGACACGCACACAAAACTCCGCATTATTCCCCCTCCACCCTAACAAAGCAGCCTCCGAATGACATTCGATATAAGTAGGGTAAAGCGGATAAAAATCATCAAAGCGGATGGTATTGCATATACCGCGAATGGTATGTGTCGGTTCTGTCTCGCCCCAATTCTTCACTCCTTTACCCAGTGCATCGGTTCCCTTAGCGGAAAACTCACGTTCGGTTTCGGCAGAAATGATCCATGTGTTTTCCTGAGTAGCCGCCTGTACAAGTGACTCGGTTTTTCCCTGCTTGTCAGTGATGCGGAATACCCGGAAATAATCGGGTGATACATTATATACATATCCGTGTACCCAAGTGGTATCTATCCCCCTTGAACCGCTGGAACTGCTTTGATTGTAAGGATGCGAACCAATACTCAGCGATACGGCCTCTACTCCCGGATAAGCCCTGAGGCGCGAAAGGATGGAGAACCATTGTTCTATCTTCAAGCTATCAGTATCACCGGGTTTATATTCCTTTCCTCCGGGAGGTATCGAAGCTAGTTTTACCCGATAAACGTGTTCGGTATCAAAACCGAGCGGAGTGGCATACAATCTTCCGGTTACGTACAGATAGTCCATTACATAGAACAGGCAGACTGAGACAATCATCAGTTCAAACCACAACCAGGCGTTGACAGAGCGCTGGGCCCATATCTGTTTCAATAAATGTTTTATCATGATTTCTTCTATTTAATGGCATTGACAATGTTGGTGCGCGATACACGAATGGCTGGAATTCCCGCACTCAGCAGATTCATCAACAAGCAGAACAATAACGCACAAACAAATACAAACGGTTGAATGACCATACCTGCGGATACCTGAGTGTCCACTCCATAATACCCCGACATAGAAGTATTGAGTAACCAGTCACGCATACACAACACGGCTATGTACGACAAGATCAGTCCCAATACACCTCCCATCAATGTAACAACCAGATTCTCGGCGAGCACCTGCCGGAGAAGTTCTCCACGAGTGGCACCGAAAGCACGTCGCACACCGATCTCTTCCATCCGCCGGCGCATACGCGAAAGTGTGATACCGCTCAGGTTAATGGCAGGCACCAACAACAGGATGGTAATCACTACGATATAAATCAGAACCAACCGCGATGTATCCGGATCATCAAACGGATTATCACGGGCCAAAGACATCAGGCGGGTGTCGGGCGCACCTCCAAGCAGCAATTTCAGTTCTTTCTGATTGGCGTTCATACGGTCTACATTCTGTTGTGCCTCGGCTCGAACTACATCCGGATCGCCCCCCTTGGGTACCAGGATATAACATGAATATCCTCCTTGCAGACCCTCGCTGACACTACGTTCATAATCCGGCAATGCCGTATAAGGGGCCCAAGCCTCGGCATAAGCAGCCTCGGCCAGTACCGACACATCGGCCACTACTCCACAGACGGTATAATCGACAAATCCTAATGAAATGATACGTCCCACCGCATTGTCGATGCCAAACAGACGACGAGCCAACGAGCGGGTCACTACCAGTTTCTTCTCGCCGGACACAAATTCCTGCCCGTAAGGTTTACCATGCAAAAAGCGGAAACCAAATACACGCCAAAAATTATCATCCGTATAACTGACCGCACACTTCACTTCCCGGGTTCCGTCGGGAGTAGCCGCCAAAGACGTCATGCTGTAGTGCACGGCGCTCACCGCTTCCGCCGTAGTCATTGGATAGAAACATTCTTTAATGGTACGCAGTGATAACTGATTCCCCATATTCCATCCTTTATCATCAATTTTCTGAGCAATCGTCATCTCGATCGATAAGGTACGGTCGCGATTTATCTCCGGTTCATAGTTGGCTGTTCTTGCCTGATAGATAAGTACAATGCACATTATCATGGCAATGGCCAGTGCCGTACCAATAATGGCAATAACACTCAGCAACTTATTCTGCTGAAGAAGAACAAGTGACTGCTTAAAGTATTGCTTAATCATAAGCTCTTTTTATTAGATTGTATTTTGCATTCCTTTATTGCTTACTGTACCTGACGTCCGTCGAAAAACCGGACGGTACGTGAAGTCTGTCCGGCCTGTTCCTCATTGTGAGTTACCATTACGATGGTGCGTCCGTCTTCTTTATTCAGGCGATGAAGCAATTCCATCACCTCGGCACCCATCTTAGAGTCCAGGTTACCGGTAGGTTCGTCGGCAAGGATGATCTCAGGATTACCGATAATGGCACGGGCAATGGCAACGCGCTGGCACTGACCGCCGGAAAGCTGTGTCGGAAAATGACGCATGCGATGACTCAAACCGACCTTCTCAAGAACCTCTTGTGCCAGTTTACGACGTTCGGAAGAAGCTATATGGCGATACAACAAGGGAAGTTCCACATTATCCATTACGTTAAGTGAATTTATCAGATGGAAGGACTGGAATACAAAACCAAGCGTTTTATTACGGAAAGCGGCCAGCTCTTTATCTTTCATACCCTCTGTATGTGTACCGTTTATCTCTATTGTCCCTGCGGTAGGGGCATCAAGCAAACCCATAATGTTCAGTAAAGTCGATTTGCCACAACCGGAAGGTCCCATAATGCTAAGGAATTCACCACGATCAACTTTCAGGTTGACATTCTCAAGGGCTACTGTTTCAATCTCGTTTGTACGATAGATTTTAGAAAGAGAGGTTAATGTAATCATAACTTTAGTTTATTTAGATGTTTCATTTTGTTCTATATCGATTCCACACAGACGAGATAGAATCAAATGGTATGCCAAACAGATAACTTCCTCATAAATCGTATATTAAGCGGAGAGTTGGGTGTCCGAAAATGAACATACTGCCCGTTGGTGAACTAAAAGTTCTATTAATCTCGGGTACATTGGCAGGAAAAACGCCGACGATACAACCCTAATTACGGATATTTTTACCCCTATTCCTGTTTTAATCTCCTCACCCATACTACATATAATGAAAATTCTTACATTTGTCACAGAATAAACAACCAGATGTCCTATGGAAGAAGTAATCAAGCTCAACTCGGTAGACCAGTATAATAAAATGTATGGTCTCGAGACATTGCACCCTTTGGTAACGGTAGTCGACTTGTCGAAAGCCACAGTGTTTCCCACACATTTCACTCTCAATTATGGATTATACGCTCTGTTCCTGAAACAGACAAAGTGTGGCGATCTGCGTTACGGACGGCAAATGTATGACTATCAGGAAGGCACAGTGACAAGTTTCGCACCGGGACAAGTAGTCGAAGTAAAGCTAAACGATGGTGTACGCCCGATGTCACACGGAATACTTTTCCATCCCGACCTTATCCGCGGTACGTCTTTGGGACAGGAAATCAAGCACTACTCGTTCTTTTCATACGCATCGAATGAAGCCCTGCATCTTTCGGACGACGAGAAAAAGATTTTTCAGGATTGCCTTGACAAGGTACAACAGGAGTTGTCCCGTCCGATAGACAAGCATAGCAAGCGCCTGATCGCAAGAAATATCGAATTGTTATTGGATTATTGCATGCGTTTCTACGAACGTCAGTTCGTGACACGTTCGAAAGTGAACAAAGATGTATTGATGAAGTTCGAAGACCTACTCGATGTCTATTTCCAAAGCGAACAATCGCCAAACGAAAAATTGCCCACAGTTAAATATTTCGCAGACAAGGTGAACCTATCATCCAACTATTTCGGCGATCTGATTAAAAAGGAAACCGGAAAGACCGCTCAGGAATACATTCAGGGAAAAATAATCAATATAGCCAAAGAAAGGATATTGGCTTCGGAAAAAACTGTCAGTGAAATCGCTTATGAACTGGGATTCCAATATCCGCAACACTTCACACGGATATTTAAAAAGGTGGTCGGCTGTACACCGACAGAATATAGGGTCATTCAGGTATGACAACTCCACCGGGCTATGAAACGT
>OJSI01000779.1_pt1 | contig 29757 bp, 32 predicted proteins | sample 1599401 | NCBI WGS metagenome assembly OJSI01 (sample SAMN04168658, study PRJEB22393) | human gut metagenome | biome: human gut microbiome; feature: stool | host: Homo sapiens | collected 2014-03-24
AGAAATCTTCAGCCCCGGTTTCGGGGCTGGTTACGCGCTCCCAGCCTTTCTGAACGCCGTACTTCGGGTAACGCTTGGCGGTCTTATGAGCCTGCCAGCCTTGGATGTCGCCGCGCGAAATTCCGGTGTTCATGATCTCGCAAATAGCACGGGTCTCCCATTCTGCCGGGATATTGGTGTTGCCCAGTGCCTCCGCGTAAAGCTGTTTGGAACACACCCGATCACCTGCATAGTCCTCCAGAAAGGCGTAAATCATGCCAGCCTGCGCATCCTCCTGCATGAAGTCCTGCTGATGGGCTTGCAGTGTTTCCTGCATGGCAGGTCTGAATGCCAGCTTGTAGTTGCCGCTGTTGTAAATCGTCATTGCTTCCGCCCAAAGCTGGTCGATATAGGCGCGGGATTCATCCTCGTTGTCCAGAATGTGAACTTCGGCCAGTTCCGCGTCCACCGGGATTGGAATAAAGCGGCGGTTGCCTGTGCGGTCACGGGGCAAAAAATCCTGCCGATTGGTCGTGCCAGCAAAGACACACTGGCGCAGACGGTCGGCAGGATGGGTTTCGTAGGGGATTTTATAGGTTTCCTTCTGTTTGCTGAGAAAACTCTTGATTTCTTCGATGCTCTTGGCATTGGCGGTGGCGATCATCTCCGACATTTCAATGATCCAGTGTCCTTGCAGCTTTCGGAACACATTGTCATCGTCCAGCCGCCGCAGGTCATCTGAGAACCATTCATCCTTGACTGCCAATAGCCGGAAGAAGGTGGACTTTCCAGCACCCTGACCGCCCACCAGACAGAGCATGGTCTCAAATTTGCATCCCGGCTGGAACACACGCTTGATGGCTCCCAGCAGGAATATCTTCATTGCCTCGCAAGTGTAATCGTCCTCCGCAGCACCGAGAAAATGGTGCAGGACGTGGGCTATCCGCTCTGTTCCATCCCATTTCAGGCTGTTCAGATAGTCCCTGATGGGGTGGTAGCGGTTCTCATTGGCAACAATGCGGATGGCAGATTCAATCTTCTTCTCGCTGGATATGCCGTATTTCTCCATCCGCCGCAGGATATACTTCATGTCGGTGTCATTCAACGCCTTGCCGGAACGCGGCCAGCCCACAGGCTTTACAATGTCGATGCGCTCGCTCAACAGATTCAGCCGGATGGCATTGGCAAGCACATGGTCGTTTTGCAGTATCAATTCACAGTTTCTGATGGTACGTTGAATTTCTCCGTTGGAGTGCTTGCTCAGCATTTCTTTCACGTCCGCAATGGTTCGGGGCGCGTATTCTTCCTGATTGACTTCTTTGCTCAATAAACATCACCTCGTGTTTCTGATTTCTCGGCAACGGGTGGCACAGATGGCTTTCGCTGTATCTGCTCTGCCTGCAAACGGTTCAGCAGTTGCAGAACAGAATCCCGCGCCTTTTCCTTGACCTGTTCCTTGCCTTTCTGCCGGACTTCCGGCTTCAGGAGCTTATCCTGCAAGCGGGTGGCGGTGGTCTGCATGGTCTTGAGAAACTTGTTCAGAACATCGTCCAGACGATGAGCCGCATATTCTCTCGTGGACTGTGCAGCCTTTCGTTCCGGGGACAGCACCCACTTCTTTGTGTCCTCGATCATCCTCATATCTTCCTTGCGGGTCTCGGTGCGCACTACGTCCGTCACGACCTCTACCGCCTTGTCGTAGGCCGCAGCCGAAACCTCGTCAATCAGCGTTTCCATGTCGTTGACCTTGAGGGTCAACTCGTCCAGCTTGCTCTGCTGGGCGGCAAGCTGCTCCTTCTGCTTGGCAAGGATGAAGTCCTGCTTTTCCAGATACTTGCGGTTTCCGTACTCCGCTTCTTCCTCCAAATCCAGCCCATGCCGCTTGGCAATCTCGAACAGCATTTTCCGACAGGCAGCATCAAAGGTGATCTTGCGGTTGTTGCGGCGGCTGAGAGGTTTGGCCGGGTCAGGTAGCTCAAAGCCCAACGCTTCCAGTGCCTTTTCCTGCTGGGGAGCGATTTCGCCATACTGGTTCTCACAGTCGAACACATGACGCTCGTGGATGTGGGGCGTACTTTCGTCCAGATGCAACGCCCAGTCCAGCACATGAACGTGGTCGCCAAACTTGGCCTTGAACTCGTCAATGAACTCGGTGACGATGTTCAGCAAATCCTCTGCCGAAGCGTGTTCATCCAGCGTTCCCAACTGGCAAATGGTTTCTTCCGGGCAGGTCTTGCGGCTGGACAGCAAATCGGGAATGGAACGGTTGCGCTCTGTGTGCCGATTCTTGGCATTGCGTTCATTCTGCCCTTCGACAAACGCCGTGTAGTGGGTTTCATAGAATCGCCGTTCCACATCCGAAAAGGTCGCGGCCAGATCATCCGGGTCGGGTGGAGCGAGAACCGAGCGGAAGCCGTGGAAGCAGTCCCAGTAGATGTTGCCCTTGGCGCGTTCCTGATCGATGTGTTCGCTGTTGGCAAGGTTGAAACTCCGGTCATTGTGCTTGGGGTTATAGGTGCCATGGGTTCCGGCTCGTCCGTTGTGTCGTGTCAATTTCAGATAGACATCCCTCCGTTTCAACATCTTGGCGGGGAGAACGCAGCAGCGAAGCTGCTGAATCTGCCGCCTTTTTGCGCCAGATAATACCCAGTAGGGTATGACGCACAGCATCATATCACTGGGGCAAAGGGCTGCACCCTCTGCACTCCTGCACCGGGCAAGCAAAGATTTGCGAATCCCTGCCATCAGCTCGTCCGGCTTTTTCAGTGGGCCATTTTGACCCACTGGTTTTGTTACGGGTAAAATCAAGTGCCGGGTGGCAGCGCCTGATTTCCAATAGACCTTGAAGCGTTACAGATGGAATCAGATTGTCTTCTTGGCAACCTGATTTTTACGATAGTGTAAGCTGCCGTGTTACGGATAGAACCGGAGTTATCAAAATGAGAACTCCGGTGGCTTCGTTACGGACGAAATCAAGTTATCATTTTGATAACCTGATTTTGATACGGCTAAAATCAAGTTACGGAAAGCGTAACCTGATTTCAGCCGCGCAGCCCAAATTCCCATTTTGAGGATTTGGGAACAAGAAATTTAAGCGTTACGGTATTTTGGTACTTCCCAAAATGGGAAGTACCACTTTACTTTATAAAAGTAAGCGTGGGTGAGGAACTTGACAATCTTTATCAAGTTCCTCAAAGAGAAGCATGAAATCTGGCAAGTGACAAAAATTGTCAGTTGCCAGAGTATCTCTTCGTTTTGCGCTGGCGGTAGTCTTTCTGCCGACAGGCATTGCTGCAATATCTGGCATCTGCCCGAATTGGTAGGAACTGCTCCCCACAGCAAGGGCAGGTGTACGTTCCGCGCTCAATACGCTTTCGGATGCTTTTGCGTAAGTTCAGCATCTTGTGGCCGCAGGTCTGGAAGCTGCAATATTTGCGGTTTCGGGTCTGAGTGTAGATAATTTTGCGGCAGTGTTCACACTGGATTCTGCGCACACTGGGGTCGCCATCAATGAAATATTCCATCAGAGTGTCCTGATTTTCGTGTTCCCATTGTTCAGTTGTCATAGGCATCCTCCTTTGGCTGTTACGGGTGTGTGGTGGATAATGAAAAGCATTATTCGCCCCAAATGTTACAGATGCGTGGCGGTTATCAAAATGGTAACGGCCACTTTCACACAATAAAGCGTTACGATTGTCTGGTTGGTGATCAAAATGACCACCAACTAAATTTACGCGTTACAGATAGGTGGTATCTGGACAGTTTGTCCACTTACCACTTTACCTCAAAAAAGTGGTGAGTTACGGTTTTCGTAACCCAGCACAGAGTGACCGTGGCTTGGCAAAATGTCAAGTCGAGGTTAAGCGTAACACGGATGGAGTCAATGTGTTCAATTTGAACACATTGACTTGGGCTACGTCAGTTCACTCCATGTGGTCAAAATGTCCACATGGTATGAGCTGTAACGTAGAAGATGTTTCTGGTGAATGACGTTTTGTGTTATTCCCCCAATCAGGTGGTCATTTTGACCACTTGATATTGAGTGTGCCGTTCTCCCTGCATGGCTTTCCAGCCCCCTTTCGGCGACGTTTTCCGGCTCTCCCTTGCGGGGTCATCGCCGTGTATCCCATGCAGACGGTCTTTCGGTTGTCAAGGTTCGGTGCTGGATTTGGCAATAAAAAAACGCCACACAACAACCTAAACCTGACCATCCCTTCCGGGATGGCCTTGGTTCGGGTTCGTTATGTAGCGATAGAAAGTTAAAAACTTGCTCCGGCTCCTTCAGGAGCCGAGCTGAAACTCTAAGTAAATATGTTATATTAAATTGTTGGGATAGATTACCATAAAATTCGTGCCGTGTCAACAAGAAAATTTGAAAATCCGCTACTTTCGGCAGAGTGCAAGAAAACATTTCCAAAACTTTGGCAAAAAGACAGAGGGCTGGACGGTGCCAGCCCTCTTGACATAATTCACAAGTAACTTAAAAAGACTTCTGCTATTTTTGAGGGATAGCATTCGACATTTTTGTTGGTTCATGGTACACTACATCCATTCCATGCGAATCCGTTAGAGGTGATTGTGTTGCTTTCCCTGTACTTAGCTGTTCTTGACGATCAAAGCAATGAAGAACAATTTATAGATGTATATAATACCTACAAGCGGCTGGTCTATCATACCGCTTACAAAATTATGGGCGATTCGTATCTGGCAGAGGATGTGCTGCAAGAGGTGTTTTTATACGTTGCCAAAAATTTTTCTAAAATTCATCGAGAAAACTGTCACGAACTCGCTGCTTATCTCGTTAGTTGTAGTAGAAGCCGTGCATACGATATGCTTCGCAAGCAGCGAGAAGAACCACTGGAAGAAGTTCCGGACGCACCAGATGATGCCCCGGTGCCGGATGATGCCGTAGTCAGCACCGATAACATCCAACATCTGACAGAACTGATTGGGCAGATAAAACCGATGTACCGTGATCCACTGCGCCTTTTGGCAATGGGCTATACCAACCGGGAGATTGCCGAATCGCTTGGACTGACGGATGAAGTGGTTCGGATGCGGCTTTTCCGTGGAAGAAAACTATTGTGGAAGGAGTTGAACAGCCATGAGTGAGCAGACAGAAGTTTCTTTTGATGCAGCGTTGATGATGGCACTCCGTGCAGATGCACAAAAAGAACTGGACGAGCTGCCAACTCCGGCACAGCTTAAAGAACGCTACCCGGATACTTCCCGATGGGATGCTCGCCTGCAAGCGGCGTTGCATAAACGCCGCCCTGTGCTAAAACGAGTGCTTGTTGCGGCCCTGACGCTGGTAATTCTGACCCTCGGTGCGCTTGCAGTAAGCGCAGACTTCCGCAAGGCAGTTTATACGATGATTCAGAAGTTCCTGCCCATTGAGATGCAGCTGACATATCAGGTAGATGGCGAGCCGTTGGAACAGCTCCCGAATGGATACAGCGACCATTATGTGCCGGATGGATTTGAACGAGATCGTGAGCAGGAATTTGAAAGAGCTGAAAACTTTTTGCACGTTTACTCGTCAAAAGAAAGCGGTGAGGGATATACCGTTCGATGCTCCATTATACAGCCGGGGCAACAGTCCTCATTTGACAATGAGCATACAACATATAAGAATGTAAAAGTTGGAGATGCAGACGCAACTTTGGGAACGAGCGTAGGAGAAAGCGGAGATACCGTTTATATTTTAAGCTGGGAGCAAGGAGGCGTTTCAAACACGATTATGGGAAACATCTCACGAGATGAGATCGTGAGAATCGCTGAAAACATATTTTAATATGAAGCTCCATGCTGTTTGTCGAAATTAACAAATAGCATGGAGCTTTTTTATATAAGTGTACAAATGTAACAAAAACCAGAAAATTTTTCAAAAAAGCTGTCACAAATACAAGGCGAATTACGTTGACTAAGCAAAAGCTCCTATTGGGAGCAAAAAATTGGAGGTACATTGTCTATGTCGAAAAAACGTTTCTTGTCTATTGTTCTTTCAGCGGTGATGATCTTGAGCCTAGCGTGCTCTGCCTTGGCTGTAGGGCAGTCTGGTCGGTATATTGGAAACAGCACAGTTAACGGTTCAATCTACCAGACCTACTATCAGGTTGATGCTCAAACGAGAACTGGCATAAAAAGTATCAGCGTTTCCGGTACTCTCTATGAAAAAGGAACCTTTGGAACATGGCAGAGAGTAAGCAACTGTTCAAATACAAGCACGACCTCGAACTGCATGGCAAGCAGTAACTACAATACCAAACCGGGAAAATCTTACAAGCTGGAGTATTCCGCAACATTTAATTATTCTGATGGACGGAGTGAAACTATCACATCTACGACTACACATTAAAAAATAAAGTTAGGTTGAAAGTAGGTGTTACCGATGCAGAAAGCAAAAATATGTAAGTGAGACCATCTATTGGGACAAATTTTTATGAGGTATTCCTATGAAAAAAATTGCACGAAGGAATTTTTTGAAACTGGTCGGCGTAAGTGCTTCTATCCCAATTTTGCAGTCACTTCCTATCGCATCGGCATCGGCAACAGATTTGTCGGATTATCCTTTGCTCAAAGACGGAATATTCGATTTTGAGAACACGGATATAACACAATATGTTGATGATGTTCAAGAAGTCTTTGGCTCGGAAAAAGATATGATTGAGGAGATGCTTTCTTCTGGAGAACTCACGCCACAGGACTTGAAACAACATTTGCTTGAATTAGCTGAGCAGCCAAGTTCCGTACTGGTTGAGCGAGGATTCTCTGAATCGCAAATTGCGATAATTGAAGAGTACGATGGCATCGAAGACGCATTTGATTATTTGTATGCGCCAAATGAAAGAACCGGTATTGCAAGATCCAGTGCAACAGTCAAGTTCCTTTATGGTCTTGCAGGAAGTGGTAGTCGGCAGAAGGTAACAATTGCATATGATATAAAATGGTCGGAGAGACCTATCTACGTAGGCATTGATAGTTTTGGCATCGGTTGGATAGCAGCTGACTCTAGTTCACATCAACTTGCAACGAAAACGGCTAGTGCTGTAGGCGAAGTATCCTACTGTTACGCAAGCACGGGAAACAGTGCTGGATTGAGCAGTAGTGTGGATATGGACACAAGCCAAAGTGGGGGTGTTGTTGGAACTCCTGTTATTATCAATCACCAGAACACATCTACCTATGGAAAACATATAAGTGGAACCGTTGGCGTGGGTACTCAATCGAATTCTTCAAATATGGAAACAATTCAGATTTTCGTTGCATATGCACATTCAACTGTAAGCGTAACGTTTTCCGCTGATGTTGCGCTTCAGTGGAAACAAGTTGGAATGTCGATAAACTTTACTCCTCAAAAAAAGACAACAATTATTGCAAGAGGCAATGCAACGTTTAAATATAACGGCCAAGGGTATCAGACCGCTGGAACGGTTTGACTTATATCATAGAAAGGAAAGTCATGCACTACGTTTTAGTTGTTTTAATGGCAATTTTGGGCGCAATGTTCCCCGGTTTTTTAGTGAAAGCAATTAAAAGTACCGACAAAAATGAAGCAGATGGTGCTCTTTTTGGCGCACGAGTTATTCTGGGAATGTTAATGCTTATCGTTGGTATGTTCCTCGATGCATGGTAATGAGATTTTATTACAAAGTTTCAAATATGTTTAAAAAATTAAAAGGAGAAATCAATATGAAGAAATTCTTATCGGCACTTATGGCCATTGTTCTGGCTATCTCTACTGCTTTGGCGGCATCAGCTGCATTTGATAGTAGAACAGCAGAAAATTCCACAGTTGAAATTCCTACGCTATACTTTGATAGTGCGGAAGCGTATGAACGGCATCTTAATCAGTTGAAGTCGGATGTTTCCACTCATGCAAATGGAAATGCCGTTATCTCTGCAGCCGTTGTTCGAAGCGGAAGTAGTGAAGACTGCGAACTATATATCGAGTGGGATGGAAACGCTGTATATAGTTCATTCCGGTATAAGCAAATAACGGTAAAAACTACTAGTATGTTGGGTGATGAAAAACCGTATGCGACTTTTGGTACGGGAAGACATTTTGTGACACGTCCCGCGACTGCGGGAATGACCGGAAGTGTTAAAATTGGTGATTTCAAACTGAGCAGCGATATAAACAAAGTCATTGTCAAGTCTTCTAGCTTACAAGCCTATAACTTAACCAAAGCGACATGGCAGTCAAGCATCGAATTTTCTGGAATGGTTTGGGTTAAATAACGATGGCTTCTAATCATAATGTTCTTAGTGTTGGCGAACTTCAAGAATGGCTAAACAAAAAAGCAGATATAGAAGAAGTGAAATTGACGGATTTTTCAGATGCTTTTGCCAAGATGTTGAACTACAATGCACTAAATTGTCTTCTCAATAATGGAGCTATAACTGATTCTACCCAATTGAAGTTTCGTTTGTATCATTTGCGAAATACCGATCAAAATGCGCCATATTACAATATTCCAGATTCAGATTCATACATATATGTGGTTTTTGAACAGGAAACAGGTTATATGGTTTCTAATTGTGCTAAACTCCAGTGGGAACTTACCATCGCAAGAGGAGTAAGTGATTTTGATATCGAACATCGGACGATTCGTTTTCTTGAGTATCAAGCAAGTATATCTCATTTGAACCTGAAAGAATACTAATTATCAAATCAAAACAATAACCCTCTATCTGCAACGACTGCAAGTAGAGGGTTGTTGTTTTGCTTCGGGTATTTTAATTAAAGATCAATCTTCCAGTCTGCCGTGGTCACAGCCGAGCAAGAGATAATGCTCAATCTCTCCACCTAGCACAAGCTGGGCATACTCCAGGGGCTTATTATACAGCAGCCAGTCCAGTTCTGCCCGCTGTGCGGGAGTGTTTCCGTACTCATCCTCGATGGCGATGCAGTCAATGGCAAGGGTAGTGCCATCTGCGAACCGGGCTTCCACTCGGTTGGTGTCCATGTTATAATGGCAAGAAAGCAGTTTGTTCATACTAGAACCTCCTGTATGTATTCATTCTCTGAATCCAGTTGGTCGTGTCCCTGCTCGTATGAATTTAGGGCAACTGAATTCATCACGAGTTATTATGGCACATCCTTGCCGGTCTTCTGATAATTCAAGCCGTAGGAGTTGTTGTTGGAACGGGTTTCTGAGGTGTTGTAAAGGTCGATTGTCTCCTTGCCCAGCACCTCGCTGATTTCCTTGAGCGTGGATTTCTCCTTGCCGCCGAGGAAAAGTGTGCAGTCACAGTTGCCCGTGATGGTGTCCGCCGCGTCCTTGTAGATGGTTTTGAGCTGAGACTGGGACTGCAAGATGATTGACGCCGAGATTTCCCGGCTTCGTATGGTGGCGATGAGCTTATCAAACTTCGGGATTTGACCGATGTTCGCAAACTCATCCAGCAGACAGCGCACATGGACGGGAAGCCGTCCGTTGTAAACGTCATCTGCTTTGTCGCACAAAAGGTTGAAGAGCTGGGAATACATGATCGCCACGACGAAATTGAAGGTGTCATCAGTATCGGAAATGATGACGAACAGTGCCGTCTTCCGGTCTCCGATGGTATCAAGCTCCATCTCGTCATACGCCATCAGGTCGCGCAGCTCTTTGATGTCAAAAGGAGCAAGCCGTGCGCCGCAGGAAATCAGAATCGACTTGGCTGTTTTGCCAGCCGCCAGCTTGTATTTGCGGTATTGCTTGACCGCAAAGTGGTCAGGCTCACGGGCTTCCAGCTCATCGAACATGACATCCACTGGGTTCTTGAAGGATTCATCGTCCTCTCTGGCTTCTGAGGCATTGATCATTTCAAGGAGCGTGGTAAAGTTTTTCTCCTGTTCCGGTGCCTCGTACCAGATGTAACCGATGAGGGCTGTGTAGTAGAGCTTTTCAGCCTTGACCCAAAAATCTTCGCCGGACTTATCGCCGTCCCCCTTGGTATTGAGAATGATGGTATTGACCAATTTGAGGATGTCCTTCTCGCTGCGGATGTACGCGAACGGGTTGTAGTGCATGGATTTCCGGAAATTGATGGTGTTCAGCGACTTGATGACGTAGCCGCCCTTTTCGAGCATCCTGCCGCATTCCACCAGTACCGTACCCTTTGGGTCGGTGACAACGTAGCTGCTGTGCATCTGCATCAGGTTTGGCTTCACGAAAAAGCGCGTCTTGCCTGAGCCGGATCCGCCGATGACAAGGATATTTTTGTTGCGGGCGTATTTCGGCTGCTTCGGGCGGCTGTTCATCGTCAGATACTCTGTCTGCGTCAGGATGACGTTGTTTGAGAACTCTGGGTCCATGTACGGTTTGATGTCCTCCGGCTTGCCCCATCGGGCAGAGCCGTATTCTTCGCCCTGTCGGAACTTCTTGCGGTTCTTGCCTTTGACGTAGACCGCCAGCTTGAGCAGCGCACCGGCAATCACACCGATGAGCAGATCAACGGGATGAAAGCTGGGCAGCGGATTTGCGAAGGTAGTGCCGAACACGGCAAAGCCGTTTGTCAGCTTGTCGATGAACTCTGTGCCGGGGGCGAGACGAAACACGGCGGCGATCTTATCCGCAAAGTAGAAGGCGAAGACATACGGAAGGTTCAGAAGAATGAGTTTCTTCACATCGGGTTTGTTCACAGCTCCACACCCCGATCCTTGGTCTTGACCTTGACCTTCTCTTTGTGTTGTGCCTTGCTCTGGGCTTTCTCATGATCCAGCTTGTGCCGGATGGACGGCTGTTCCTTCTGCTTGACGGTTTTGGCGGAGAACTCCTTGAAGGCGGCTGTCATCACATCAACGTCCCGCCCCTTGAAGAAGACAAGATAGCTGGGCGGCTCAACGGAAACGTCCTTCTTGAGCGCAAAGTCCAGACCGTATTTACTGGCTGTTCGCTCAAAGGACTTGATGTTGCCGTCCGTCACTTCGATGTTGGAGATGGCGGCGTTCTGGCTCATCAGATGCTTGATGGACTGCTTGCCGCGATAGGTTTTAGGCTGCTTCATCTGCTTCTGCGCCTTCTCGATCTCCTGAACGAACTTGTCCAGAGCCTTTTTCAGCACCTCAGCGGAGATTTTACCGCCCTTGATCATGATTGCAACAACTTTGGTGTTGACTTCATCCTGCATTGCTGCGTTTACCTCCTTTCCTTGGAATGATTATGGGGACTGCTGCCGACGCTAAGGCGGCACAATCCGGCGATAGATGATTTTCATTTACACTGTCCTCCTTTCCGAGCAATGCTCACGATGGTATTCATTAAAGAGTGTCTTCACAAAGGCTATAATCGTAGGTCTTCGGCTTCTTTGACCCTGCTGATCTGTCCTGCCCGTAGAAATCATGGTTGACGAGGGCGGAGTAGTAATTGTCTATCGTCAGAGAGGCGTTATACAGAGCGGTTAAAAGGTATGCCCGGATATTGCGGATGTCTGACGGGTTCTTGTTCATTGCTTCCAGAACATACTCAATGTGGCTGCTGTTGAGTTTGAGAAACCGGGACTTGACCACTTGCTGCGGCATATCCTCACCGTTGATGCGGATGGTCGGCGCAGTGGAACAGACGGCATCCAGCATGATGTCCATGATCTCCCGGAAGCGGTCTTTATCGAACTTCGGATCCTGACAGAGAATGTCGTAATCAAGATTCTCTTTGATAATCTCTTCATACTCGCTTCGCTCATCCATCCTGTCCATCCCATCAAGATTGATGGATTGATAGTTCTTTGAGAGAGTATTTCTTTCTTGGGTAATAACTTGATTAGTATTTATTTGTGCGGACTTATCCCCGCGTGGATTATCCACATCTGGCTTATCCACACATGGATTTTCCGTGTGTGGCATTTCCCGTTCTGGCGTGGACTCCTGTGGCTCTTCGTATATCTCAAAGATTGTGCTGCTCATCCTGCCTTTACCGTCTCTCTGCCGGTGCCGGACAAGGTAGCCGTGCTTTTCAAGCTCACGGAGCGCGGAGAGAATGGCATCCGGACCTTCCTTGCAGATTGCAGAAAGCCCCTTGGTTGAGAACTTCCAGCCATCATTGAACGAGAGCATCTTTGAGAGAAGACCGACTGCCTTGAGTGACAGGCTCTTGTCTCGAAGGTGGAAGTTCGCCATGACGGTATAGCCACGATTCTTGTTTACGCGATAGACTGCCACGAAAATCACCTTGCCATCTTGGGAAGCAGTTCTTCACCACACTTCTTCTGGAACTTCATTCGGATGACCTCCTTGCCCTTCGGCGTGAAGTAGGTCTGAGAACCGGTGTAGCAGTACGTCACGAAATCGCGGACGATGAATAGTCCGGCGTTGCTGTCCTTGTTGTAGGGAAGAAGCTGACCGGAGGGAGATCGGAATAGGTACTTCTCCCTGAGAAGAAACTGGACGAACTTGCGCTCCGGGATTTTCAGTTCCTTCGCCGTCGTTCGGATATTGGTGCAGTCATCCGGATTGATGAAGGCGTCGTAGTAATCGGCTTTGGGCTTTGCCGTGTTCAGCTCACACTCAAGAGCCTTCACGCGATTCTTTTCCAGAATCAACGCCTGAGCAAACTCCACAATGACCGCCGGTTCCTTCTGAATGCGTTCCAGAAGGGAGTCCGTCATGTAGCCGCCGGTCTTGCGAATGGTAGGAATGACCTCATCAAATACCCACAGTTCAAACTTTTCAGCCGCAGGAAGTTTGCTGCGAATAATTAGCCGATAAACGTCTCCTTCCGGGATGAAGTTGATACTCTGAACTTTCCCGCTGATAGGGGTAGAACGTTTCGTTATAGCCCTGCAATGGTCGTTGACCGCCTTGTTCGGGTTGGTGTAACCGAGTGCCTTTGCAACATCTGCCGCACAGAACAGAACTTTTTCTCCTTCGAGGATCGTTCTTACCTCACCAAACTGTTCATTCTTGAAGACTTCGATTTTGTTATCCATGACTGGCTTCCTTTCCGGCATCAGATGTGCCACTTTGATTTTTGAGGGTTGAAACGGGCTTGCAGCAGTAGGGACACTCTGCAAACACGCAGGACTGATATTTCCAGAAGGGACGGTGAAAGCGGCAGCTTCGGCACTCAGGGAGAATGCCATCCGCGCCGCTGTCAAAATGCTCAAAGCCGGGTGTGGTCTGCATCAGCAATTCCAGTGCTTGCAGATCACCGGCTGTCATGCGTTTCATGCTTAAAAACTCCTTTCCTTCGCCGCATCGCCAGCAAATATTCCGGCTTTTGGGCAACAAAAAAAGAGGGTTTGCTTCTTACTCCAAATTGGAGAAGAAACAAACCCTCTTCGTTTACGATGTAGTTCAGATGATTTCTCGGATGGTATGAATGACACCGAGCAGCAGCCCGATGAAGAAGGCAAGTCCTCCGATAAGACCGCCTATGATTAAGTTCAATGCGAAGATGCCGACTGAGCCGGAGATACCGTAGCCGCTGGGAACGAGCCAGAGGCACATCCTCCGGATGCCGAACGGTAATCCAACGCAGATCCACATAAGGAAGTAGTCGCATACGCCGTCAGGCATATAGATCGGCTTGAGAAATGACGCGAGGCAGAACGCAAGCGCGATTGGAAGCACAACCTCCTTCAAGAAGACTTTGATAGCACCCACTATATCCTCCTTCTGCCGGAAGTGTGCAGCAGCACCCTCCGGCTTGCTTGATTATTGTGAAAGTCCTTTGTTTTCGGTCAAAAAAAGAAGGGACTAAGCCAGAATGCCTTGATTTTCAAGGTCTTTCTGATTTAGTCCTATTATCGCACAATAATCTTTTACAATAATACAGTTGATCTTTCCAGCCTGAACCATTGTTAAAAGTTCCTGCACCGCCGGACGCTCAAAGTTTGTCCCTGTATGACCATTGTCAATAAATTCCAAAATCTCACTGTTATCCCATTCCGGCAGAGACATAGCTTTTTCACGAAGAATCAGTTTTTGATTTGGTATACTCAAACTTTCGGTTTTGAAATCTTCCACAGAAAGACGGATATAAAGGGCAATCACATAGTTGCGCACGGTTCCACCGCCTTTCCCTGAAATTCATTTTTGAAACGGAAGGTTACATGAATATTCCGCTCGTGGTCGATCTCAATTCGTTCAATGAGCCGTTCAATCAGTTCTGCAGTCAGTACATGATCCTGTGCCAGTGTTTTTGCATCCTTTTCCATTGCACGGTATCTGGCAAGCTGGTTGTCCAGGGAGTCCATAGATTTTTCAAATACTTCAATCTCACCAGACAGAGCATTGATAGCATGTTCATAATCCGCTTTCAATTCAAAGTATTCGTCATTTGTCAAAATACCCTGTACAAAATTTTCATATAGGCCACGGATCAGCCGGCGTGTTTTTTCAATTTCCTGCCGTTTGGCCGACATCTGAATTTTCAGCTTATCTTTTTCCTGTTTTTGTCTTGCCTCCAACTGAAAGAGTGGCAGCGACATTCCCAGCGCAACTGTCAGCTCTTTTTCAAGAATATCCGTAACAGTAGAAATCAGTTCTTTCTCCTGTATCATCGCACCTTTGCAGCTATCTTTTTCTACCCGGCTGTTTGTAAGGCAGTGGAACCAGTAAGTGTCGGGTCCTTTCCGGCGCTCGGCGCGTTGCCTGTGAAGGCTTCTGCCACAATCAGTACAGAACACTTTACCTTTGAAAATGTTTGGTGTGTAGGGACGTTTTGGAGTTGCTTTGCTTTCTTCACAGATCTGTTTTCTGTATTCCTGAACTGCATGAAACAACTCATGGCTGATGATCGGTTCATGGGTGCATTTTACAATAATCAGATTATCTTCTCCAGCCTTGACCTGCTGATGATCTACAATCTTTGTTTTCCCTTGCACCAGATCGCCTGTATAAACTTCGCTTTCTAAGATTTTCATCACTGTACGGGTCTGCCATTTGCCGCTTCCGATCAGTCCCGGACTGGTAATCTCGCCAGTGGTCTTTTTATAATGGCTCGGTGCCGGAATCCCCATCTCATTTAGGTTGCGGACAATCCGGTTCAGTGCCACATGTTCATGTGCCCATTCAAAAATCTGTTTTACTACAGGGGCAGTATTTTCATCAATCAGAAGTTTATGGCAATCATCCGGGTCTTTCCTGTAACCGTAAGGTGCCCGTGCACCAATATAGTCGCCATCTTTCATAGCCTGCCGCGCCTGTGCTTTGATTTTTCGCCCAATGTCCAGAGCATAGGCTTCATTGATCATATTTTTCAAAGGCAGCATGATACCGCCATGAAGATTTCCGGAATCCGCTGTGTCAAACTGATCCGTAACAGCAATGAACCGAACATTATGCGCATGAAAATATTGTTCGATATAATAACCTGTGTCAATAGAATTTCGCCCTAATCGGGAAAGATCCTTAACAATCACACAGTTAATGTGGCCTGCTTCAATATCAGATAGCATTTGCTGAAATCCAGGGCGGTGAAAATTTGTCCCTGTTGCTCCGTTGTCGATATAAGTATCATACACAACGAAGTCCGGTTTATCTGAAAGAAAGTCATTCAGTACCAACTTTTGGTTTTCTACTGAGCAGCCTCGCTTTTTGTTATCCTCCACAGAAAGACGGATATACAGAGCCACATGTACATACAAAGATGGTGCCGGCATAGGTGCCGCCGTCTGTTTTCTGCTTTTTCTTGCCATTTAGCCCACCATCCTTTCTTCATTTTTTGTAGCAATCTGTTCCGCCAAAGAGATTGCTTTCTGATATTCATCCTGGTAATTAAATTCAATATGCAGTTCATCTTTACCCATTACCCGTATGCTTCGGATAAGCTGCATGACTGCCCGGCGGTCAATATCCTCCATAGTAGAAAATTTCATAAAATGGTTGATCCAACGGTTTCGTTCGCTTCGGTTTTCCAATACATCTGTAAGTTTATCGTTCCATTCAGCGATTGCCTTTTGGAACAGTTCAATATCTGCATTGTATTTTCGCTTATAAGAGAGAAATTCTTCCTTTGTCAGAATTCCACTCACCAGATTTTCATAGAGTTTTGCCTTAAAGCCCTCGGTCTGTGCCACACGCCTTTCATTTACTCTGATCTGTGCGGCATATTCCTGCGCCAATTCCCGGTTGATCCGTTCCTGACTGATACTGGACAGCAGGGCATCCAGAGAAGCAACATTTTCAATATGTCCTTTCAAACTGTCCTGCACACATTCAATCAGATCCGACTCTTTCAGCATGACCGATGATGTGCAGCCATTCTTTTTGCCGGTCGGGCAGTAATAATAGTGATACTCTTTATCTTTATAGCGGTTCGTCTTGCGGGTCATACGGCAGCCACAGCAGCCGCAGATCAAAATACCGGAAAACAGGTAAACTTTATCCGATTTGGGAGAAGTCCTTGTGTCAATCCTGCGGAGGCGTTGCACCAAATCAAAATCATGCTTCTGTATGATTGCTTCATGGGTTCCCTCCACACGAATCCATTCCAAAGAAGGTTTGTCCTCGCGCTCTTTTAATTTGAAATGGGGCGTTGTCTGTTTGCCCTGAACCAGTGTTCCGGTGTAAGTTTCATCCTGCAAAATGCGGATGATTGTAGTTGCAGACCATTTGCAATCCTTTCGGTCTGTATAGCCACCTTTTGCATGAGGCATTCCGTGATTGCGCTTATACGCTAAAGGCGAAAGAATTCCTAATCGGTTCAGTTCATCCGCTATATGGGAAGCGCTGAATCCCTCCAGCCGTTTTCTGAAAATATCCCTCACAACATTAGCAGCATATTCGTCTACTTCCAGGCTCTTGTGTTTATCGCCGACTTTCACATAACCATAGATGGTAAAAGCACCTACAAAATCCCCGCTGCGCCGTTTTACTTCCAGGGCGCTCCGTGTCTTAACGGAAATATCCCGACAGTAAGCCTCATTCATAATGTTTTTGACAGAAACCGTGAGATCATCGGCAGCGTCATTTTCCGTGTCCACATTATCGTTAATTGCGATAAAACGCACTCCATAGGCTGGAAATACCCTGCGCATATAACGGCCTGTTTCTATGTACTCACGACCTAAGCGGGAGAGGTCTTTGACAATCACGCAGTTAGCTTCGCCTTGTTCGATCATCCGCATCATTTCCTGAAATGCCGGGCGATCAAACAAAACACCACTATAACCATCGTCAATTTTTTCTGCCACAACCTCAATTTCCGGGTGTCGGGCTATGTAGTCATCGATCAGGCGCCGCTGGTTAGCAACGCTGTCACTTTCTACTGTTTTATCATCCGTATAAGAAAGACGGATGTACTTAATCGCTTTGTAAACCTGCATAAAAAAACACTCCTTTCGTTGCACAGAAAAATCCCCGCAATTCAAGAAGTGTGGTTATGCCATATTCAATTCCTTTTCCGATTCTTATTCTACCATGCTTTTACGGAAAAGTCAGCCCCTTTCTTAAAATTGCAGCTATCGCAAAATACCCTTGATACATTCTTCCAGGGTAGCACCTTCAGCAGAAAAGCTGGCCTGTACAGTAAAACGCCCACACTTAAAATGGTATGGATTTTTGATTTGCTGAACAAATTCTGCAATCCGTTCATCACGGGAAAGTTCTTTGTTGACAGAGACATCCCGAATGTCTACCAGCGTACCCACTTCACTGACAATGGTGTTCAATTCCATAGTATCAACTCCCTTCTGAAAACTGTGTTATCAAAACCACATGAATAGGTCGGATCTATGGTTATTACACACATAAATCCGGCCCATTATATCTGATTTCGATTTTGCTGCCGTATTTGCCACGCACCCCGGCAAGTCCTTCTGTTATAAGGACGGGGCTGTTACAGGCTGCGGATAGCGTCACCGCATCATAGTCCCACATACGCCGCCGCTTTGCCAGAGCAAGCAAACGCCGCAGGAACTCTCCCCAAGTCTTTAGGAAGCTGTGAAGAAGTACCATTATGATCTGCGTCGTTATTGCGTCCGGCCTGCCACAGCCGGTTTCGTAGGTTGCGTTTATCGCTCGGACAGCCTGGATTCATCACCTCCTTAGGCCGCCTGTCACCGCGCCGCCCCATCTGCCGCTCGGAACACAGAATGAAGTACCTGTAACAGCGTATATTCAGTTGTCAAGGAACAAGCAAGGGGCATGGCAGACAAATTGATATTACAGTTAGGGTGGAGGATGTATATGCTTCCTTACCACACCCGTCCAGCTTGTCCCGCCGAATATGTCCCTCTATTATACATTTCATTTTTGATGGTAATTTTCGGGGTCTGTATTCATTTTTTCTAAAATTTTTTTCAAACGCCGAAGTCCACGTTGGATTCCTTCATGTACAGAGCTGACGCCGGTTCCTTCGCTTTTTGCAATATCCGATAAACTCATTCCCAACAGAAAATGTGAAGTGATACGGTTACGCTGTTTTTCCGGCAACGAGGCAAGCGCTTCATATAGTCTGGCGTTTTCTTCCTTCTGTTCAAAAATATCTGCCGGTGTCAAAACAAGCACCATAGCCTCATGTTCCACATTGATGTCATAATCCAAAGAAAAATAGGCTTTATGCCGGTATGTACGCAAAAAATAAGCTGCTTCAGCAAGTTTATATTCCCGGAGAATGTCCGCAACTTCATCCGGCACCTCAACGATCATGTCCTGTGTATAATACGGGTAATAATCCCGAAGATTGATTTTCTTCATAGTAATTTCCTCCAATTTCGATGTTTGAGTTGATGGCAAAAATCGAAATCAGAGGGTGGGCTGCGGCAGCGATAAGGTCTAAGTCTCTTTCTGATTAAAAAAAGGGTACAAAAAAGCGCGCCCGTACAAAGAACAGGCGCGCCAAAGCAGCAGTATGAAATTTCTCCGGGAGGCTGACAGCGAAAATGCTCAAATTTTGTCGAAACCAAAAACGCCGCAATCCATACGAGTTGGATTACGACGTATAGGTGATTGAATGTAAAGCAGTTTATCTGCGGATCTGTGTTGCATAGACGCATAGGCATTTCCTCCCATCAAGGAGGAACCTGAATCGGCTGCTTGATACCTCCTTGGGAGAAAATTATATCGGTTATGTTTCCTGTATCAGTCCGCAGACATTCGCTTTTTACTCTTTATATTCGCAATTTTCTACATATTCTGCTTTTAGAATATATGCTGCAAAAAGCAAGCCCACAAGGGAAAACGACACCTTGTGGGCTCATGTTATAGATGTTCAAATTTATAGCCGATCCCGGCGACACTCTCAATGTAGTTTGGAAGATCCGGTTCAAAACGCAATTTCTTACGCAACTTACTCATATGATTATGAATCGCTTTTCTCGAATAGAAATCACAATCCTCTTTCCAAACCAAATCGGTAATCAGTTCGTAAGTAAAAACACGTTTGGGATTGGCAATGAGCAATGCCAGTATATCAAACTCCTTACTTGTCAAGTTGATAATCCGTTCCCTAACCCTGACAGTGCGGTGTTCCAGACATAGATAAAGCTCGCCTTCTTGTATTTCTGTAAGAGGATTCTTCTCTGCTGCGGAGAAAGTGTGACAGGAATTGAATACTGTTCCATGACAGACTCCTTGCTCCAAAATATATTGCATTAGAGCATTCTTTTGTTCCTCGTTAAGAAGCAGAAATAACTTTTCACCAATCTCCTTGCCGGATTCTTCAATATCAAAAACAGCTAATGTCCCATCACATCATCACCTCCATATTTTGATAAATTCAGCCATGAGCAAAACTCCAAAAGAGTAGTAATTGCAATGGTTCCCGGACATGGCTGAAACCGAAAATCACTCATATGATATAGAAAGCGGAGCCCCTTTTTGGTAAAATTGACTTGAGAGAAAAACAACCAGAAAGGGGCTGGCCGCTATCTACCGACAGGAAATCATTCAGGATGTGACGCTGTTCACATCCCAAAGTGCCGCCATGTTTTATGACAAGCTTTTCAGCAGCTTGGACTTCACGCTGCCCAGAGCGGCAACCGGGCGGCGCGGCTTCCCCAAAGAAGCCATGGCCTGTGCGTTTATCGTTATGAAATGCGAGGGTTTCACGCAGATCACAGATCTGATGGATTATCTGGACAACAACCGCATCATCGCCCATTACTGCGGCTTTAACATCATGGAGCCGCTGCCGTCCTACTGGACGTATGACCGCTGCCTGCGGCAGTTGAACAACGGTGCGTTGAAGTCGATCATGGCCAATCTGGTGCAGAAGCTGTATGAGCTGGGCGTGGTGGATGCGTCTTTCGTTGGTCTGGATTCCACACCCGTCATGGCGAACACGAAGCAGAACAACCCGAAGTCCTTTGCGAAAAGCAAGTTCTCCAAGGAAAACCACCCCAAAAGTGACCCGGACTGTGCTCTGGGCGTCCATTCGGCCTCCAACCAGCACAATGAGCGGCGGTATGAGTTCTACTGGGGATACAAAAGCCATGTGCTGGTGGACTGCATCTCCGGGCTGCCACTCTACGAGCTGACCACCCAATCCAACATCATGGATTCCACAGTTGCCGTTGACATCCTCGCCGCAGCCAACCAGATCCTCCCTTTGCAGGGATGTTCCTTTCTCGCGGATAAGGGCTACGACGCGAAAAGCATCTACAACACCGTGAAATCGGTCTATGATGGGGAAGCTTTTATCCCCCTCAAAAAACGCAATTCCAAGAGCAAAGCTCTTCCGGCAGGTAACTTGATCTGTGATGCTGGACTGGCATGCACAAAGATGGCAAAACCACCGACAATAATCGTACCCGGCAGAAATTCTGCTGCCCATTCCGTCAGTCCAAAACCGGTGTTTGCCCTTGCAACCACAAGAACTGGAATAACGGGAAGAAAAACCGGGGCTGCACGAAATATAAGACCATTCCAAACGATTACAGACTTTCCATTGACCGCAGCTGCCTCTGTTTCAAGAGGACATACGCCTTGCGTACAGAGTGCGAGCGTTACAATTCTCGCTTCAAATCCACAGGTCAGGAACGGCTGTGGGTGCGCAACGGCACAAGTGCGGCAAACCTCAATACGCTGGCTCATATCTCTGCCCTGACTGTTGCGTTGGCCGCCGTTCTGCACGGCTCTCACTCCTACCGTTCTGCCAAACAGCTTCGGCGTTCCGCCTGATCTGTCTTTTCCATACCTTTTTCAGGCGCGGGGTCTACCGCGCTATGGTTTTTGCGCCCTTGAGATGCCCCAAGTTCTTTTGATTCCCATTTGCCTTGTTTGTGGGCAGTTTTTCCGCCCGTTTTGCTCATCTCTCAATTTCTGATAGGTGAGGCCGTGAGAAACCTGGCTGCCCCGGTTTTCCGATTGATTGAAGCTGTCGATGGTTTCCTTGCCCAATATCTCCGAGATTTCTTTCAGGGTGGTTTTCTCCTTACCGCCTAAAAACAGCATGGTGTCGCAGTTGCCGACAATCGTATCGGCGTTATCCCGATAGATCGCTTTGAGCTGGCTTTGCGACTGCAAAATAATAGAAGCCGATATTTCACGGCTTCGGATGGTGGCAATTAACTTATCGAACTGTGGGATCTGTCCAATGTTGGCAAACTCGTCGAGAATGAACCTCACATGAACAGGCAGCCGCCTGCCGTACACGTCGTCGGCCTTATCGCACAGCAGATTTGTGAGCTGGGATTGCAGAATGGCAATGACAAAGTTAAAGGTCGAATCGGTGTCGCTCATAATGAGGAACAGCGCCGTTTTCCTATCTCCAATGGCATCAAGCTCCATTTCGTCATACGCCATCAGGTCGCGCAGCTCTTTGATGTCAAAGGGTGCAAGCCTTGCGCCGCAGGAAATCAAGATGCTCTTGGCGGTTTTTCCAGAGACGAAAAGTCAAGGACTTTTTCATCAAATTCACAAAAAAGCCACAAAAAAGTGCCAGAAGCAGATTTTAGCTCCTGACACTTTTGCGGATGGGTTATTTGCTCCTGCTTAACAGTTCGTCGCAAAGGTACGCATATTCCGGCAGTTGGCCGATATAGGGTTTCCAGCGCCGCTTAATCTCGGCCAGTTCCAGCGGATCGGCGTCCTCGAAGTCATGGTCGTTTCCGGTCATTCCAAAAACATCCAGTGCTATATCATTCAAGCACTCATAACAAAGGCCAGCAGCGGACTCTATCCAGTTGCCGGTATCAATATAGACTGGGTCGATAGATATTGCCAGCCACACATAGCCGACCTTGTCCGACCAAACCAAATCATAAGCAGTCATTTGTTGGATGTGTTTCTCGAACACTTTACGGACGCGCTCAATCTCATTTTTCTCTTTTTCTGTGTACAGCATTTTCATGTCCTCCTTAGATAAAAGTTTTGGTGCGTACCACTATCAGTTTAGCACAAGGCGGCTTCGTTTATCAGTCTTTCACATCTGCTGAATTTCATTTTTGAGCATACGCTTGATTTTATCGCTCATGGTTTCTGTGCTGGTATTGCTGAAATGGACATGAACCTTGTAGGTTGTCTTGCCGATTTTCTTTACCATCGCTGGCGTGTTTTCCGGCGCTCTGGACGCAGTAGCGGCGTCTGCCACCTGCATAGTACGGGGTTCTCTGTTCATGGCGCTCCTTTCTCCGAACGGGTCTGTGCCGCCCGGTAAAAAATCAGTCGTGCTTACTGTTTACAATGTCTTTTGCTGCCTGTCGGGTAGCACCGGCATTTTCTTCACGGAAATTCTTCCCGTCAAAAAGAATCGGCGCACACCGTTCCAAAATACGGTCATAGATACGGGCGTGGGCCAGATCAGGCGGGTTTTTCAGCTCGGACAGTTTCAAGTTTGTTGTGATAATCATGGGCCTGCGGCTGCGGTAGCGGCTGTCGATGACGAAAAACATCTGCTCCATAGCATATTCGGTACTGCGCTCTACTCCCAGATCGTCAATGATAAGCAGGTCATACTCGTCAAAGCTTGCAATAAACTCCGACCTGTCCTCAGAGAACATCCCGGTCAGGCGGTTCAGAATGGTGGGGAAGTTCGTCATCAGCACCGGCACATCCTGGTCAAGTAGAGCGTTGGCAATACATCCGGCGAAAAAAGACTTGCCGGTTCCCACATCTCCAAACAGCAAAAGCCCGATATTGCTCTTATATGCCTCTTTCCAGTTCTCCACATAGGCGTGAGCCTTGTCCATCAATGGGTTTTGCCCGTTATCATTGAAAAATGTGTAGTCGTACAGATAACGGTCTTGCAAGCCCTGTGCCTTTCGGCGTTTGATACGCTCCATGCGGCGCTGCCGTTCTTCAGCAGCCTTGCGCTGCTCCTCAGCCTCCCGCTGGCACTGGCAGATGCAGCGGGGCATGAAGTAGCCTGGTTTTCCAAAGCATGGCACAACGGTCTGCCTCTGGCCGCCGCACTTCTTACAGTGAATGAGGCCGTCTGCCGGGTCTATGTACTCGTCCCCGGCCAGTTCCACACCGGCGGCTGCCTTGTCGATCAGCGCCCGGATTTCTGCGGTAATCTCAATCATACGGTTTCATCCTCCTTTACGCTGTAATCCCGGTTGCGGGTGGGCGGGGCTGCTTTCTTCGCGTCCTCACCGGCCCAGCGCCGGATGGTGGCGGCATGGCTCTGATACCGCTTGCCGGTAGAAGCCATGTACTCGGACAGCTTTTCGATGTACTGGCCCCATACAGTGGGAAAGCTGTCCTGTAAGTCTGCCAGTTCCCCGTCCGTCAGGAAAACATTCTGGTAACGGCCATAGGCGTGGGCGCTCTCACTCTCTCTATTCTCTATACTCTTATCTCTAATATCTAATCTCTTATCTCTAATCTCTGGTGGACAAATGTCCCCCTGGCTATATGGTGGACAAATGTCCGCCCCGCCGGATGGGAGCAGTTTTTGACGCTTCAATCGCATACGCTCTTTCTTTTTCCGTTCCCCCTCGGTAGAGGATTGGCCGATCAGCAGTTGGATGTCGGTCATGTAGTAGGCCCCATCGGTCAAAATCTCCACAAGGCCAAATTCAAGGAACACCTTCAAGGCCCGTTCCACCGTCCCCACCTGATGGCGGGTAAAGGTGGCGATGGTCTGGGGCGTGTGGGGCAGATGGTCATTGAGCATGAGGATACCGCCGCTTTTGAGTGACATGAGGTACATTTTCAGCAGCAGATTGGAGTACAGCAGGCCATCCTGCATACTCTCCAAAATAACCATCGTTTCGCTGTTGTAGAAGTTTTCTTTCAGTTTGAGGTAGTAATATTTTCGATTGTCTGACATAGGCTTCCTCCTTGGGGTTTATTTCAGGGGTCTGTATGCCTTTAGAGGGCCGTTTTGGGGGCCAGAGGATAAATCTATCAGGCCCCCAGCGACACCCTCGAAAAAAGCCTTGATTTACAAGGGGTTTTCAGCCCCTAAAGCGTGACATTTCGCCCTTTGTTTCCGCTTGCGCTGGGCGGCCTTGATACGCTTCATGCGTCCGGCACATTCCGGGCAGTATTTGGCCCGGTTGGAGCCGGGGGTGAACAGCGCCCCGCAGACGGCGCACCGTTTGGCGTCCAGGCGGTGGAACAGGGCCGTTTCCAGTTCTCTGTCCAGCGGCAGCACCGCCGCCCGGAACCACCGGCACAACAGGGAGTAGGAAATGGACTGGACGCAGACACATTCCTCCCCATCATCCAGCGCGATACAGTGGCCGCCGTCATAGTTGCAGCACTCATGTACCAGCCGCCGCGCTCTGCGGTACTGGCGGTAGTCCATGATGGGGACGGGTTCAGGCTTGCTTTTTTTCATGCTGGCACTTCCCACACCCGCCGCAGTTGCCGCAGCCCTGGCAGGCATGGGCCTCCGGCTCCGGGCCGGTGGGCGCGTCTGCCGATTCCGGCTGCAAGAGGGCAAGGGGCAGGCGGATATTCAGGTGGATAGTGACGGGCAAAATAATTTGCTTCATACAGTGACCTCCTTCAATGAATTTACTGTTAAATATTCGTGCAAAGTATTGTTTTCTTCGTGCAAATGGCATATACTAAAAGTACCAGCAGAAAGGGGTTGATGATATGGCTGGAAATACCACAAACATCAGCGTCCGCATGGACGCGGATTTGAAGGCACAGGCCGACGCCCTGTTTGCGGAACTCGGCATGAATTTATCCACGGCGTTCAACATCTTCGTGCGCCAGTCGCTTCGTGAGGGCGGCATTCCCTTTGAGGTGAAGCTGGAACAGCCCAACAAGGAAACGATTGCTGCCATGCTGGAAGCGGAAAGGATTGCAAAAGACCCGTCTGTAAAGGGATACAATGACCTTGACGAGTTGTTTGCCGACCTGAAAAAATGAGGAAAACAAAGTACACCGTCAAGTACACGACCGCTTTCAAAAAGGACTACAAGCGGGCAATCAAGCGCGGCCTGAAAATCGAATTGCTGGAACAGGTCGTGGCGCTGCTGTCGATGGGCGAACCGCTGCCGGATAAGAACCGTGACCATGACCTGTCCGGCGATTGGGCAGGCCATCGGGAATGTCACATTCTCCCGGACTGGCTGCTCATTTACCGTATCGAGGATGATGTGCTGGTGCTGACGCTTGCCCGCACCGGGACGCACAGCGACCTGTTCGATAAATGAGAGTGCTGCCGCCGTATGGGGAAACCTGTACGGCGGTTTTTCTGTGTGCAAAAGGGTGTCGTGAAACGCGACGCACCTGAAAGGGGTCGGCAAAGCGCCGTACCCTTTACCGCTCCGGCCCCCGGTCGCGGGGCTTGTCCCGTTCCTGCCGGGCCAGTTGGTCGGCGGCCTTGCGGAGCCGTTCCACAGCTTTCAGTTCCTCCCGCATGGCTTTCATGTCGATGGTGTCCACCTGCTTCTGGGCGGTCAGCAGGTCGATCTCGCGCTGCCATGCCTTGGGGGTGATTTCCTCGCCGCTGTCCTTTAGTTCCTTCAGATACCGGGCCGCCGCGTCATAGAGGATCAGTTCCCGGCTGTGGCGCTGCTCGAACAGTTCCCGCTTCTCCGGCTTTACCCTGGCAAGCTGCTTGTGGACAGTCTTATACTCGTTGTACTGCGCCCACATCTCCCCGCGCTCGGTGAGGACAGCGATCCGGCGCTCAGCCTTAACGATCTCTCCCCGCAGGTCATAGTAGCGGGTGTTCATATCTGCTATTTTTTCATGGAGCTGCTGCATGGACTGGATGCCGTTTGCCTGCAAAAAGCTGAACAGGGCGGCGCTCTCCTGTAAAGCCCGGATTTTGCCGGTGCGGGTGTCGGGCCGCTTGAGCTGCTGCTGGGCCTCCCACAAGTCAATCATGCTGGGTTGCTGGCCCTCCGGCTTCTCGGCCTCGGCCTTCGACCAGTTGTAAAGCCGGGTAATGCGGGCCTTGATTTCTTTCAGCAGCTTGTTGTCGGCGGCGATCTGCCGGTTGACTTCTCCCTTGTCGGTACGGATGCCGCGCTTCTCCATCTGGCTGGCCGCTGGCCCCAGGTGGACAGAGGGGATTTTATCAATGCCCCGGCGCTTGTAGCTGCGGTGGTCTACCAGGGCGGGCTGACCGGCGGCCTCCAATGCCCGGTTGGTATAAGCCGCCCATGCCGCCCGCCAAATCTCCACATTCCCTTTGTCGTTCCAGTCGGTGGTGTCCTCCCGGTGGTTCTTCCAGCCGCCTTTCCCATCCGGGATACGCTGTCCATTCTCGTCCAGGTCGTATGCCTTGCGGCACTTTGCGCCCCACTGTCCATTTTCTTTCAAAGGCCGGAGCGTCAGCATGATATGGACATGAGGGTTACCGGTTCCCTTGTCATGGATAGCAAAGTCGGCGCACATTCCTTTGTCTACAAAGTTGTCCTTCACATAGGACCGGACAAGGGCAAGCTGCTGTTCTATGGACAGTTCGCGGGGCAAAGCTGCCTCAATCTCGCGGGCAAGCTGGCTGTCCCTTGCTTTCTCGATTTGCTCCACGCTGTTCCAGAGGATAGAACGGTCTGCAAATTCCGGCGGGGCGTAGGCAGGCAGCATGATCTCCGCATGAACAATGTCTAATCCATTCACATAAACATCCCCGGTAAGCTCGCCCTTGAAAAAATGGGGGATAAGACCATTGATAAGCCTCGTCACAGTTGTTTTACCACAGCCTGATGCACCGCACAAAAGAATACATTCTCCGTCTGTAACAGACAGATTAAAATCACAAAGCCCCGCTTGGTCTAATCCTGAATAATGAAAGGTTACATTTTTTATCTCAATCATATCATCCCACTTCCACTCACACCGAAAGGTAAATATATAAAATTGACAACACTAAAGTTACTGCAATTATCACATAATCTTTGCTCTGGAACCCAATCTCACAAACATTCGTCCTTTTTACCGGGGCTCCAAGGCCTCTGGTGACTGCCGCCGCTGATAACTCGTCCCCGATACTGATACAGGAAAACAGCAGAGGAACTAAGCGATATTCAATCATTTTCGTTACCTTGCCGCCGCCAAAAGTAATTCTTCTCATACGCATAGCATCACGGATTGACCGGTATTCCTCTGACAATGTAGGAAAAAAGCGCATCATTACGGCAATAGAAATTGCAAGTCCTTGTGGCAGGCGCATACGGTTCATAGCAGCCATAAATTCACTGATTTTTGTTGTTGAAATGCAGTACCAGACCATAATCATCGTTGGTGCAAACTGCGTAATCATGTAGCATAGAAACAGTATCAACATGCCCGCTATGCCCCCGATGTTTTCCTGTGTAATCTCCATAAGCCATGTAGCCAAAATGAAAAGAACAGTAAATCTTGCGCCTACATGGGGTTTCCCTTCCAGGCAGACCAGAACCACAGGAATGTAGGTCATGATGGCCCGGACAATATAAGCCGGGCCATCCGTTACATCAATCATTACAACAACGGAAAACAAAATCAGCAAAAGCAGTTTTGTTCTTGGATCAAGATGGAAGCGGATATTGAGGCTTTTTCTATATCCATTTTCCATTTATACAATTCCCGCCTTTTCAAAGTTCTTCCGTACAACGGCCTTACCAATAAACGCACCGATTACTCCGCACACAAAGCAGAGTAAAATAATGACTGGATATGTAGCGGGAGTTACGAGCGTAAACAGGGTATCGGCAAAAGAGGCATCAAATCCGCCTTCAATCAGACTTTGCTTATAAGAGTCTGCCGCGAGGACGAGAGGGAGATAACTTGCGCTAACCCAAAGATTAAATACGCCGCAGCTGATAACGGTTTTTTTCCAGCTTTTATATTTCCCGGACTTGGCAATCAAATCTGCAATCACTCCTGCTGCAATACAAATAGGTGCGCCAAGAAAGCCCATACCAAAGATAAACAACAGGATTGCAACAATAACCGATGTTATTGTAAGCATCCCAAACTTCTCGATCCGCGCATAGTAGAGCATCATCGGAATACCAGTGACAATCGGGATGAGAACCGTATAACCGGCGACGATAAACGGGGACAGAAATCCGAGATACATGATAACCATCTGCACAACCCACAGGATTGCGGTAAATATACCAATGGTGATGAAATCTCTTGCCTTTAGTTTCTTTTCATTCATGAGAATGTCCTCCTAACCTTTTGTTGTGGTTAGACTTCGCTAACCACAATGAAGTATAACATACCTGGCTTCTGTACTTCTATCCCTATATCAGTATTTTAGCCCCATATAGCAACGAGTTTTCAACTTGACAAGAAATCAAAATAAGACGATAATAGTTGTGACAATTCCATATCACAAGAAATAGTAGCTGAAAAAGGGGCGGTGTAATGGGTGAAGTATTAAATCAAATGCTTGAAAACTATTTGGTTTCATCGAATGTGCAGTTGCAAAAAGGGCCAGATAGCTTGTCATTTACAATCAATTCGGCAGAGGGCATCAGTAAAACAACCCTTTTTAATATTCTGCCATACATGCACCTGATTTTCTTTGATATTCACGCTCGGTCTTTGCCGGGAGAAATCGCAGAAAATGCTGTGTATCACCCAATGCAATTTAATTATTGTGTAGGTGGCCGGATTGAGATGCTTTTGGATGATAATTCTTATATTTATCTCAAAGAAAAAGATTTTTGCATCAGCAGGCAGACCTCGCAAAGCGAATCTTATTTCCCTACGAAGTATTATCACGGTATCACCATGTATTTTGACCCTGATTTTTTCACAGAAGCCAACTCCAATATGGATAATCTTTTCAATTTGAACTTATCGCAACTGTCAGAAATCTATTTTGAAAAGAAGGATACATACATCGCAGAAGCCAGCAGCGAAATGGGTAAAATTCTTGAGCGGTTATGGCAGCTCTATGAAATACCATCTCCTTTCCACATGAAACTTTGTGTCTTAGAGTTGCTACATCTGCTATTAGATGCAAGAAATGTTGTCCAGGAAAAAACTCTCACCTTCTATACCAGCATACAAGTAGAAATTGCAAAAAAGGCAGAACAGATATTAACTGCTGATTTGAAACAGCATATTCCCATGAAGCAGATTGCACAGCAATTCGGCGTTAGTGAAACAAGCCTGAAAAACTATTTCCGTGGAGTGTATGGGAAAAATGTTTCTGATTATCTGCGCGATTTGCGTATGGGCATAGCAGAAAAGTTATTGACCGAAACCAAATTGCCTATATCCGAAATCGCTTCACAAATTGGATATACAAAACAGGGGAAGTTTGCCGAGGTATTCCGTCAACAATTTCAGATGAACCCGCTGGAATATCGGCGCTCAAAAAAATTAAAAAATATTTAGGTAGGAGCTGAGAAATCTCTTTCGAGATAATGTCTCGGCTCCTGCCTGTGTTCAAAACTATGTATAAATCAATTCCTGAAAAATAACTTTCTCCGCCTGCGCTTTCAGCGTGTTCATCAGCCCCACCCAGCGCATGGGGTCACGGGCTTTCAGTTCCT
>OJSI01000867.1_pt1 | contig 26921 bp, 29 predicted proteins | sample 1599401 | NCBI WGS metagenome assembly OJSI01 (sample SAMN04168658, study PRJEB22393) | human gut metagenome | biome: human gut microbiome; feature: stool | host: Homo sapiens | collected 2014-03-24
AACAGTTAAAGGCCTTTGCAAAGGCTCACAACTTTGATAAAAACTTTGATCCTTACAAAGCTGCTTACGGCTCAATGCCTGCACACGCTACTGCTAACCCAGCTATCCAACAGATGTACATCAACGGACATTTCTGCTATGCCTATAAGTTTGGTATTGTCACTAATGGTCTTGGTATTGTTCGCGATATTACCTTCTACAATAAAGATTTCCTAAATGCTCATCCTAATATCATTGTTGAAAAGAAATCCGATTCACCAGATGAAGATAAATCACTTGCGGACTCTAAGGCACTGCTCCCTGTTTTGATTGATTTCTTTCAGAAGCATCCTTTGATCAACCCTAAAACTTTTCTAGGCGATGCCGCTTTTGATACCATTGAAATCTACAAAGCCCTTTTGGATGATCTTGGCTTTGAAAAAGCATTTATTCCACTCCGGACAAAACTATCAATGGAAGAAAATGGCTACACCTTCAACGAAAATGGTGTTCCTTGCTGTCCGCATGATTCCACACTTCCTATGAAACGGGAAGGGAGTAAATCTCATCTGAGAAGCAAACTTCCCAGCATGAAGTTTGTATGCCCTAAAATGAAATGGGAATACAACCGTGAAACCAAAACGAAACGCCGTGTCTGCCGCTGTGAGAACCCCTGTACCACATCTTCCTGTGGAAGAATGATTTACATTTACCCCGAAAAGAATCTGCGTGCCTATCCCGGTGTGGAACGTGGTTCCGTAGAATGGGATGAGACCTATAAAATCCGTGTAAACGTTGAAAAATCAATCAACCATTTTAAAGACAGTTTCTGTATTGCCGGTCGTAAAACCCAAAATGAGAAAACACTACATGCAGATTTGTTGCTTGCAGGAATTTCTCAGTTAATAACTGTCATGGTTGCTGATAAAATTCACCAGCATCAATACATACGAAGTTTAAAACCACTCATAGCATAGGACTTACCAACTTCATAAGCCCATGAGGTTTATTTGTTGTGCCAAGAAATGAACGATTTTCACTTCCTATCCCAAGAATCCTGCATGACAGGAGCCTTCGCCTGTTTTCAGTCAGGATTGCGGACTTGTTTCGCAATTACCTATGAGGTCATATTAACTCTGAATTGGTAAGTTATCAACTATAAAGATAGCATTACCGAATATTAAAAAGTTACCCCCTTTTGCTGTCGGGTGGTGTACCAAAGGTGTACTAAGTGTGTACTGCCCGGTGTACTGACATGGAGCATTTTTCGTGATATAGTGTAGGCGTGAAAGATTAGATGCGGACTGAACCCTATATGGTTTGGTCTTTTTTTCTGTCTTTCACTTGGCATGGGTAAGGGCTTTATCCTTTCACCGTACCCGTTACATAAGAAAGGAGCGTGGTGCTATGCCAAGAAAACCAAAGAAACCGTGTAAGCATCCCGGCTGTCCAAAGCTGGTGGACGGAATGTATTGTGAAGAACACGCTTCTCTGCATGGGCAGGAACGTGGGGATTCAGCAGTGCGAGGGTATGACAGTAAGTGGAGGAAGGCAAGAGAAAGGTTTCTTAAATGCCATCCTCTTTGCGTTCAGTGTCAGAGGGAGGGAAGGCTTGTGAAAGCGACTGTGGTTGACCACATCAAACCGCATCGGGGTGATCCGATTTTGTTTTGGGATGAGAGTAACTGGCAGCCGCTTTGCAAGCACCACCATGACGTGAAGACAATGACCGAGGACAGGTATCAGGAATATAAATATTGATTGTGTATCATACACAAGGGTGGGGGTATTAAATCTCCACAATCCTGTGCAGGATTGACCGCCGCCCCCTCAAACGTGAATTTTCGCAGAATTAAGCAGGGGGGATAGTCCGGCGGTGTGATATTTTTCGCAGAATGTGTTTAAATGCAAGGGAAATCCGTCAGAGAGTTTCGATAAAAAGTATAGAAAAACCGTGTTTTTAATGGGTAAAAAGGCGCAAAAAGAGGTGCTTTTTTACCCATTTTTTATGCCCGTTTGAATGGAAGGATGTGAAAGGATATGACGGAGCAGCAGGCAAAGCAGATAAGGGAAATGAGGGAGCAGGGGATTGGTTACCGTTCCATTGCTCTTACGGTAGGGCTGTCCCGTGATATCGTGAGGAACTTCTGTAAAAGCAGAGGGCTTTCCGGGTATGGTTCGGCACTGACAAAAAACATACGGGAACAGGTCATGCTTGGGAAAGCGTGTCTGTACTGCGGTAAGGAAATGAAACAGCCGGATACCGGAAGACCAAAGAAGTTCTGCTCAGATAAATGCAGACGGGAATGGTGGAAAGGACACCCGGAACGAATCAACAGAAAAGAGAGTGCCATGTACCCTGCGGTGTGTGTGCGTTGCGGTAAAGAGTTCTTAAGCTACGGTAACAGGAAAAGGAAGTATTGCAGTCATGACTGCTACATCAAAGCAAGATTTTGGGAGGTAGAAGATGAAGACAGCGAAGCTATCAGTTCTGCCGATTAAGGACTTAAATCCGGCAGAGTACAATCCCCGTAAAAAATTAAAGCCGGGGGACAAGGAGTATGAAAAGATTAAGCATTCCATTGAAGAATTTGGATTTGCTGACCCTGTAGTGGTTAATTCCGATATGACAATTATCGGAGGTCACCAGAGGGTAACAGTAGCAGCTGCCCTTGGTTATACGGAAGTACCGTGTGCGATTGTGGAAGTCAGCAAAACTCAGGAAAAGGCACTCAACATTGCGTTGAATAAGATTTCAGGCGAATGGAATCAGGAACTGTTGGCAGATTTGATTCAGGACTTGCAGGATTCAGATTTTGATGTTGGGTTTACAGGCTTTGAACCGCCGGAGATTGAACAGCTATTTTCAAAGGTGCATGACAAAAAGGTAAAAGAAGATGATTTCGATGTAGAAGCGGAATTGAAAAAACCAACAGTGGCACAGACAGGTGATGTGTGGCTCCTGGGCAAACACCGTGTTATCTGTGGCGATTCTATTTTGCCGGAAACATACAACATCCTTATGGATGGCAGGAAAGCAAATCTGGTTCTGACAGATCCACCGTACAATGTAGATGTGGAGGAGACTGCCGGAAAGATTAAGAATGACAATATGGCAGATGAGGATTTTTACAGATTCCTTTTTGCTGCCTTTGTGAATATGGAACAGAACATGGAGGACGATGCTTCTATCTATGTATTCCATGCGGATACCGAGGGATTGAATTTCAGAAAGGCGTTTGCGGATGCCGGGTTCAAGTTATCGGGATGCTGTATTTGGAAAAAGAATGCACTGGTGCTTGGACGCAGTCCTTATCAGTGGCAGCACGAACCGTGTCTGTTCGGATGGAAGAAAGGCGGTAAGCATCAGTGGTATTCCGACAGGAAGCAGACCACCATTTGGGAATATGACCGTCCGAAGGCATCCAAAGACCATCCGACTATGAAGCCGATTGCTCTGATGGCATACCCGGTACAGAATTCTTCCATGATGGGATGTGTGGTTCTGAACCCGTTTCTTGGTTCCGGTTCGACACTTATGGCTTGTGAACAGACAGGGCGTATTTGCTATGGTGTGGAGCTGGAAGAGAAGTTTGTGGATGTCATCGTCAACCGTTATATGGAGATGAAAGGCTCTGCCGATGATGTTTTCGTTATTAGAAATAATGTGAAAATTTCATATCGGGATTTAGGGAAGGAAGGTGAAGCCAATGCAACAGCTGACCTTCCTTGATTTATGTTCAGGCATAGGCGGTTTCAGACTTGGTCTGGAATCTGCCGGCCATAGGTGTATCGGTTATTGTGAATATGACAGATTTGCGAGGGCTTCTTATGAAGCAATGTACGACACGGAAGGAGAGTGGAAAGCAGATGATGTCACAAAACTTAAATCAGAAGATGTCCCCTATGCAGACATCTGGTGTTTCGGATTCCCATGCCAGGACATCTCCGTTGCAGGAAAACAGCGGGGACTTGTCGGAGAGCGAAGTGGGATATATTACAACATTATTGACCTCATCAAAGGCAAAGAAGAAAGTGATAAGCCCACATACCTTCTTGTTGAGAACGTTAAGAACCTGTTATCAATTAATTCAGGCTTCGACTTTGCCAGCGTTCTGTCTGAAATGGACGAAGCGGGGTATGACTGTCGGTGGCAGGTGCTTAATTCAAAAGACTTCGGAGTCCCCCAAAACAGGGAACGTGTGTTCATTATCGCAAATCTTAGAAGCCGAGGTGGACGAGAAATATTACCTCTCTGCGGAGAAAACGCAGCAACTCTTAACCAACTTGTAGGTGGGATGCAGGGATACCGTGTATATGGCACGGATGGCATATCAGCTACCCTCGTTGGAAATGCCGGAGGTGTAGGAGCCAAGACAGGCTTGTATCTTATGGGCAATCTGAATCCGAGTGGTCATGGGCAGGGTGGAAATGTTTATCATGAAGACGGAATTGCACCAACGGTTACTGTAAACAAAGGCTGTGGCACGAGGATATTTATTGATCAGAGCAACCATGCTCCAAAGCTGACGGAAAATGCCAGATGCATAACTGCAAGGTATACTTCCGGGATGGTAAATCATACTGCAATGAATTCTGCAGTTATGGAAGTGCATCCGGTTCTGACACCGGAACGTATGGAGAAAAGGCAGAATGGCAGACGGATGAAAGAAGATGGAGAGCCGATGTTCACGCTTACCTCACAGGACAGACATGGTGTGTTTGTGTGTGAGAAAGTGCAACAGAATGAGGAAACCATGCTCCGTGTCAGAAATGGTACAAAACAGGGGTATGACGAAGCACACGTTGGTGATGGTATTAGCCTTGCATATCCCGAGAGCGATACCAGAAGGGGAAGGGTTGGAAAAGGCTGTTCCCAGACATTGGATTGCTCCGGGCAAATGGGGACTCTTATGAAGTGCGGAAGAATCCGCAGGCTCACTCCGAGAGAGTGTTTCCGTCTGCAAGGTTTCCCGGATGTTTTATTTGATAAAGCGGCATCTGTTAATTCGGATGCACAGCTTTACAAACAGGCAGGGAATGCGGTGACCGCTACTGTGGCATTTGCGGTGGCAATGTCACTGCCGGAATCACGGGAAAATTAGTGAATAAATAACTTGCTATTTCCTCCATTCAGAGTGATATATGTAGTACCAAATTGAATGGAGGAAAAGCAAATGAAGGTAAAAACAACAGCAGAAAACAGAAAAGACGTTGTAAAAGCGATGGAGGAAATCCTTAATGTAAAAGCAAAATATCAGGGACCACCATCCTTTGGATACAAGGTCGGGGAGTATACAGTGGATCGTGATGGCAACGTGGAACACGAATCCGAGGAGGCAGCACTTACCATGCAGAATGAATTAGTAGCGAGAGGTCTTGCTGAAGGCGAAGCAGACAGACTTAACATTGGGATTCCGATAGAGGGATTCACAGCAGAGGGTATTAAAAATCTTATTTACATGATTCACAGCAAACAGTACCTTTTGGAAAAAGCAGTCGGAAAAGAGGTATTCAGAATTTCCGATAAGCTGGTAGAGAGATTGGATGCGGAAGAAAACATACCGCTTGAGAAAGTGATACAGATTGCGGAAGAAGAAAGTATAGAGGGGCTTGCCTTTGGGGAGGACAGAATATTTTTCTGCGGATTTCCGCTGAACGAGGATGAAGCGAGAGCCTATGCTGAATTGGCAGCTTGCATGGCAAAGACGGCAAAGGAAGCAAAGAGAGTAAGTCCAAAGGCTACCATCGAAGAAAATGAAAAATATTACATGAGAGTCTGGCTTGTCAGAATCGGTCTTGGAGGTAAGGACGGAAAGGAAACAAGAAAGGTATTTCTTTCCAGACTGAAAGGGCATACCGCATTCCGAACCGAGGAAGATAAGGAAAAATGGAAAGAACGAAACAGTAAGAAATCCACCGAATCTGCTGAATAGCAGAGGGGTGGATTTTGCTATAAAATACACAATTTCATATGGATATGAGCAGTAAATATTTGTGTACATTATGCCTCCGAATTAACTGGATAATATGTGCTTTTAGAGCGAATATGTACCTACCGAAAGGGAAAACAAACAGCCGAAAGGAAGGTACATAGAATGAACGAAAAAACAAGAATTCAGATTGAGGAAATGAAAAAGCAGACCATTGGGGTTGAGGTTGAGATGTACAACATCACAAGGGAAAAGGCAGCGAGAACGATTGCAGAGTATTTTCATACCGAAGGAACGGTAAAGTACATTGGAGGAAGCTACAGCGCATGGGCATGCAAGGACAATAAGGGAAGAGAATGGAAAATCACAAGAGATTCAAGCATTCAGGCAGCTTCCGATGACGAGAAGGCAGAACTTGGAACACCGATTCTTACCTACGAGGACATTCCAGATTTGCAGGAGATTTTAAGACAGCTAAGACATAAGGGAGCAAAAAGCGACCCTGCCCACATGTGCGGAGTACACATTCACATCGGATTGAATGGCCACACTCCAAAGAGCCTCAGAAACCTTGCGAACATCATGGCAAGCCACGAAAGCCTTTTGATTTCCGCAATGAGACTTGACCGAAACCGAATCAACAGATACTGCAGAACGGTTGACCCTTCCTTCCTTGAAAGGCTGAACAGAAGAAAGCCAAAGACAATGGAACAGCTTGCAGACATTTGGTACGAAGGAGTATGGGGCAGCAGAAATCAGCATTACAACGATTCAAGATACAGAATGCTGAATTACCACGCTTGCTTCACACATAAAACCATCGAGTTCAGATGTTTCCAATTTGCCAACGCTGGCAACGGAAGAAAGGGCGGTTTACACGCAGGAGAACTTAAGAGTTACATACAGCTTTGCCTCGCACTCAGCCAGATGGCGAAAACGGTAGCGAGTGCCAGCCCGAAACAGCCACAGGTTGAAAATCCAAAATACGCAATGAGAACATGGCTTTTGAGACTCGGCTTCATCGGAGATGAATTTGCAACAGCAAGAGACATCCTTACCAAAAACCTTGAAGGGGATACAGCCTTCAGACACGGCAGGGCAGCTTGAAGGATTCAGCTTTGAGGCCCACCGACCGCTTCGGCGGTCTTAAGGTGGTAGAAGGGAAGAACCCTTCAGAAAGGATGGATGAATATGAATAAATATTATTTAGCCTATGGCAGCAACCTGTCAATGGCACAAATGGCACAGAGATGTCCCGATGCAGTATATGTGGGGACCGCAGAACTTAAGGATTATCAGCTTCTTTTCAAAGGAAGCCAGTCAGGAAGTTATCTGACGGTTGAGCCAAAGAAGGGAAGTATGGTTCCGGTTCTGGTTTGGCGGATTAGTGAAAGGGATGAACATTATCTTGACCGTTACGAAGGTTATCCATCGTTTTATTACAAGAAAACGATGGAAGTGGAAGTGCAATCCTTTATTGGCGAGAAAACAGATGATGTAACAGAAGCCATTATCTACATCATGCATGAGGACAGACCGCTCGGATGCCCGACAAAGCATTATTATGATATTTGCCTTGAGGGGTACTGCCGATTTGGATTTAAACAGACGGTTCTTGAACAGGCTCTTTACGACAGCGTTGGAAAAAGAGTCGAACAGCATCTATTGAAGGAGGTCGGATATTATTATGAGTAGCATGAGATTTCCAAGCAGAGAAGAAGTGGAGAAGGTACGGAATGAGTATCCTAAAGGATGCCGTGTGGTTCTTGAGCGGATGGATGATATGCAAGCACCGCCAATTGGAACGGAAGGAACAGTAAGGGGTGTGGATGACACAGGTTCCATAATGGTTAAATGGGATAACGGCAGCAGTCTTCATGTAGTTTATGGGGAAGACCGATGCAGAAAAATCTAGGAGGCAGATATGGAGCAGATAACAACCATTTGCTACGGGAAAAAGGATACATGGCAGTCAAGGGAGGAGGCACAAGCCTTCTTCCTGAAAGCGATGGCAGGTTCGGAAGGAAACGAGCAGGAGAGATATGCCACCATATATACACAGCTTTGTCTGGGAATGACTGAGTGCAGGGATGAGGTGGACTGATGACAGAAAAAATAAAGGAGCAGATACTTGCTGTCAGGGCTACGGGGCGAACCAATATGTTTGACACGAATATGGTTCAGGTAATTGCCGATGAGATGAAGTTTTATGAACTTGTGGTTTTTATTGAGGAACACAAGGGAGATTATGCAAAATTTATACTGACAGGCGAGTGCTAATATACACAATATCCGATCTTATTGTTTGGTACATTTACAGGCAGATAAGACTGGATATATCTGACTTTTAGAGCGAATATGTACCTACCAAAAGAAAACAAGGAGGGCATTAGCCATGACAGAATTTACAACGATGGAAAAGTTACAGATGAAGGTTGGACCAAGCGGAGCGGTTTTGAAATATGGGGAAAAGGTTCTTGTAACCTGCGAAACCTACTACGGATTTACCGCAGAAGTTTACGAGTTTGTTGAGACTCCAGAGGAAACTGGACTTGGATATATCGAATGCAGACTTAGCCTTATTGAAAAGGCAGAGAAGCATTTTGAAGATGGCGGACACGCCATTGCATGGTGCATCAGCAGGGATTAGGAGGGAAGAATAATGAGTGAGATTATTTTTTCCTACAACCACACAAGATGCCACGCACTCAAAGTCAAGGGCTTATTGGGTGGCGAGGTGTACATCGGAGAAATGGATGGATTTGAAATATATATCAGATTGATCCGCATGCATTATTCGACCAATTTGGATTTGTGGCGGTTAAGAAATAATTGAATTATATGGATGAGAGCTTCTTCGGAGGCTCTTTTTTGATGCTATGAAACGGAGGTGAGGACAGTGGCACAGAGAGGACGTAAGCCAAAGCCTACGGCAGTAAAGGTGTTGGAGGGCAATCCGGGCAAGAGAAGCCTTAATACGGCCGAACCGAAGCCTGAAAAGAAAGCACCACGCTGTCCGTCATGGCTTGAGGATGAAGCGAAAAAAGAATGGAAGAGGATGAGCAAGCAGCTGGAGCAGTTGGGGATTCTCACGGAGATTGATATGGCTGCCTTTGCCGGATACTGTCAGGCATATGCGAGGTGGAAAGAAGCAGAGGAATTTATCACGCAGCATGGAACGATTGTGAAGACTCCGAGTGGCTATTGGCAGCAGGTGCCACAGGTATCCATTGCACAGACCTATCTTAAGATTATGAATAAATTTTGTGAGCAGTTTGGGCTTACTCCTTCTGCGAGAAGCAGAATTGTTGCAGATACAGCTGAGGATAAAGAAAGTGATGAGATGGAACTTCTCTTGATTAAGGGAGGTGGCAGTTAATGTATGATGTGACAAAAGCGGATCATGCGGTCAACTTTATCAATTGTCTGAAGCACACCAAAGGAAAATGGAGGGGAGTTCCGTTTGAACTTCTCTCCTGGCAGGATGAGATTATCCGCACATTATTCGGTACGGTTAAGGAAAATGGCTACAGGCAGTACAATACCTGCTACTGTGAGATTCCGAAGAAAAATGGGAAGTCGGAACTGGCGGCTGCCATTGCATTATATATGACCTGCGGTGACGGGGAATGGGGAGCAGAAGTGTATGGCTGTGCTTCCGACCGCCAACAGGCATCTATTGTATTTGATGTGGCTGTGGATATGGTGGATCAGTGTCCTGCTCTGAAAAAGAGAATTAAACCAGTGATGTCGGTTAAGAGGCTTGTGTATAAACCGACCAACAGCTTCTATCAGGTGTTATCAGCTGAAGCATATACCAAGCATGGTCTGAACGTACACGCTGTTATTTTTGATGAACTTCATGCACAGCCGAACAGAGAACTTTTTGACGTTATGACAAAAGGCTCCGGTGATGCCAGAACACAGCCGTTATATTTTCTGATTACTACAGCCGGAACAGACAGAAATTCGATTTGCTTTGAACAGCACCAAAAAGCTGTTGACATTATAGAGGGCAGAAAAATTGACCCGACATTCTATCCCGTGATTTATGGTGCATCCGATGAGGATGACTGGACGAGCGAAGCCACATGGTATAAAGCCAATCCTTCCCTTGGAGAAACCATCGATATTGAAAAGGTTCGAAATGCTTACATCAGTGCAAGGGAAAATGCTGCAGAAGAGAATATCTTCCGGCAACTTCGATTAAACCAATGGGTAAAACAGTCTACCCGTTGGATGCAGATGGATAAATGGGATGCGTGTGCATTCCCCGTAAATGAGGAGGAACTTATCGGAAGAACCTGCTATGGCGGTTTAGACCTTTCGAGTACATCGGATATCACGGCATTTGTACTTGTGTTTCCACCAAGAAATGATGAAGAAAAATACATCATTTTACCATACTGCTGGATACCGGAAGATAACATGAGACTCCGTGTCAGAAGGGATCATGTTCCTTATGATGTGTGGGCGGCAGAAGGGAGTCTGGAAACCACGGAAGGAAATGTCATTCATTATGGTTTTATAGAGAAATTTATAGAGGAACTTGGTACGAAGTACCACATAAAAGAAATTGCATTTGACCGTTGGGGTGCAACGCAGATGGTGCAGGATTTGGAAGGTATGGGATTTACTGTTGTTCCTTTCGGGCAGGGGTATAAGGATATGAGTCCGCCAACGAAGGAACTTATGAAGCTGACACTTGAGGAGCGAATTGCCCACGGTGGGCATAAGGTTCTCCGTTGGATGATGGATAACGTGTATGTCAGACAAGACCCTGCCGGAAATATCAAAATGGATAAAGAAAAATCCACAGAGAAAATTGATGCTGCAGTCGCAACCGTCATGGCACTTGACCGTGCAATCCGTAATCAGGGAAGTGATGGCAGTGTGTACGATGCCAGAGGAATTCTGGTGTTTTAGGAGGATGACATGATTTTGGTCAGCATATTAGGCTTCTTTCTCATAAGGGAAGCAATCAATCAGGCATTGGAGGGATAGCAGATGGGAATAAAAAGTTTGTTTGGTTTCGGTCAGGCGAGGGATAAGCCTGTACGGAATTACAGCAATGGTGAGTATACATTCAATTTCGGACGAAGCACCAGCGGAAAGAGCGTCAATGAAATGACAGCCATGCAGACTACTGCAGTTTATGCATGTGTGAGGATTTTGTCAGAAGCAATCGCATCGCTTCCAATTCATGTATATCGATACAAAGACGGTGGGAAGGAAATTGTTTGTGACCACCCGCTTTATACGCTGCTCCATGATGAGCCAAACCCGGAGATGACTTCATTTGTGTTCAGAGAAACGCTGATGAGTCATCTTTTAATTTGGGGAAATGCATATGCACAGATCATACGAAATGGGAAAGGCGAGGTGCTTTCTCTGTATCCGCTACTTCCAAACAAGATGAGTGTGGAGAGGGACAGTAATGGAGTGCTGTATTATGTGTATTCCCGTTATACAGATGAGAATCCCAACATGAAAAAGATGGGAGATATCATCTTAAGGCAGGAGGATGTGCTTCATATTCCCGGACTTGGATTTGATGGTCTTATCGGTTACTCACCTATTGCAATGGCAAGGAATGCTGTCGGTATGACGATGGCCTGTGAGGAATATGGTGCCAGTTTTTTTGCTAATGGTGCAAATCCCGGTGGTGTGTTGGAGCATCCGGGTGTGTTGAAAGACCCGGCAAAGGTAAGGGATTCTTGGAATGCAGTGTATCGTGGAACGACCAATGCCCACAAGATTGCCGTACTTGAGGAAGGGATGAAATATCAGCAGATAGGTATCCCACCGGAGGAGGCGCAGTTCCTGGAAACAAGAAAGTTTCAGATTAACGAAATTGCAAGGCTGTTTCGGATACCGCCACATATGGTCGGTGATTTGGAAAAGAGCAGTTTTTCTAATATTGAGCAGCAGTCTTTGGAGTTTGTGAAATACACACTTGACCCGTGGGTAATCCGATGGGAACAGGCACTTAAAAAATCCCTTTTTCTGCCGGAAGAGAAAAAAGAGTTTTTTATAAAGTTGAATGTGGACGGTCTGCTCCGTGGGGATTATCAGAGCAGAATGAATGGTTACGCCATCGGCAGACAGAATGGTTGGCTGTCAACCAACGATATCCGTGAAATGGAAGATATGAATCCATTACCGGAAGAGGAAGGTGGCAATCTGTACCTTGTGAACGGTGCGATGACGAAGCTGAAGGATGCAGGAGCATTTGCCAAAGAGAGAACGGAAAGCACGTCAGAGGAAACCGAACCGCAGCAACCACCAGACAATAGAAACAGAGGAGGTCTACGATGAAACGAAAGTTTTGGAACTGGGTCAGAAATGAGGGGGAAAGAACCCTCTTTTTAAATGGAGAAATCTCAGATGAAACATGGTACGGGGATGAGGTTACCCCTAAGTTATTTAAAGACGAACTGTTATCCGGCGAAGGGGACATTACCGTATGGATAAACAGTCCGGGCGGTGATGTGTTTGCAGCTGCCCAAATCTACAACATGCTGATGGATTATAAAGGCAACGTGACTGTGAAGATTGACGGTCTTGCCGCTTCGGCAGCTTCCGTGATTGCAATGGCAGGAACGAAGGTGCTGATGAGTCCGGTGGCAATGATGATGATCCACAACCCGGCTACGATAGCCATTGGAGATACAGCAGAGATGAAAAAGGCAATCGAGATGCTTGACGAAGTCAAAGAATCCATTATGAATGCCTATGAAATCAAAACCGGATTGAACCGCACGAAAATCTCACATCTGATGGATGCAGAGTCCTGGTTCAATGCAAAGAAAGCTGTAGAACTAGGGTTTGCGGATGAAATTCTCTTTGATAAGGAAAAAGAGGAAAATCCGGAAGAAAAGAAAGAAGAGAAGGAAGAGGAATTGGAAGCCATCCTGTTTTCAAGGTCGGCTGTTACAAATTCCTTTTTTAATAAGCTGATTCCGGGAAAGCCGGAGAAAAAGGTAAACATTAGCGAGCTTGAAAAGAGGCTCAGTCTGTTAAAGCCATAAGGAGGGCAATGAATATGAGTACAGTATTGGAATTAATGGAAAAGAGAAAGAAAGCATGGGAAACTGCCAAGGCATTTTTGGATTCCAGAAGGGGCAGTGATGGTCTGATTTCTGCAGAGGACAATGCGACTTACGAAAGAATGGAAGCGGATGTGGTGGCACTTGGTAAGGAAATAGAGAGATTGCAGAGACAGGCTGCTATTGATGCGGAACTGACAAAGGCTACTTCCGAACCAATCAAGGATAAGCCGGGCATGAAGCCGGGGGATAATGCTCATGTGTGGTAAAGTAGCAACTAAGAATTTGATAGACAGCAGCTGACTATTCCGTTTTTAACTTTTGGTTAATTTTGTAAATCATCAATTTAACAATAGCTCTATTGTTCCTTAAAGCCTACTCTGCTATCATAAAGGCATAAACACAAAGGAGGTTTGCTTATGAAAATCAATCAAATTATCCGAGAAAAACGGAAGGAATTGTCATTAACACAAGAACAAATCGCCGAGCTTTTGGGAGTATCCACCCCGGCTGTAAATAAGTGGGAAAAAGGCAGCACATATCCAGATATAACTCTTTTACCGGCTCTTGCCCGCCTGTTAAAAATTGATTTGAATACGCTTTTATCATTCAATGAAGATTTAACAGATATAGAAATTGAAAATTTTGTAAATGAACTTGATGAGATTGTTCAAGAGCAAAACTATATGTCAGCTTTTCAAATGGCAATCGACAAAATACATGAATATCCTACTTGTGATAAACTGCTATACTCCGCTACGCTGTATTTAGACGGCGCATTATTCCTTTATAGTGTACCAGAGCCAGAACAATACCGGGAAACTTTTGAAACTTTTTATAAAAGGCTGTCTGTAAATGAAATTCCCGAAATTAGAGATACAGCAATTAGTATGCTGATTTCCTATGCAAGAAACAGGGGCGAATATTCAAAAGCAGAAGAACTAATCAATATGTTACCGTTCTCAACGATAGATAGAGAAGAACAGCTTGCAATTCTTTATCATAAGCAAAAAAATATGAGGACGCAGAAAAAATATGGGAGCACAGAGTGCTTAAAGGCGTTACAGATATACAAACCGCCTTAATAAATATGCTTGAAATAGCTTTGCTTGAAAAATGCAACGACAACGCAGAATTTTTTGCGGATATGTACAAAACTATTACCCGTCAATTTTGTTTCCCAGAGTGGATGCGTTACAATGCCCATTTGCTGCTTGCCATAGATAAGAAAAACAAAGACGAGTGTTTATCCATTCTCAAAAAAATGTTGCCTGCTATGAAAAAAGAGTGGAATGTACAGGATTGTCAGCTATACCGCAATGCAAAAGATAGTGAATCTACGCTTTTTTCAAGTAGACTGGCAGATACACTTTGTGACGAATTAGCCACCAAAGAAGAATACGCATTTGTTCGTGACTGCATAGAATTTAGAGAACTCATGGCAGAGATGCGCAGCTAAAATGTATAGCAAACCCAAACGAGCCAGTCAACAGTAAAATGAATGGGCTGCGCCCACCGTTGACAGCCCCGCCTGTCCTTGCTGGTGGGTAATCAAGGGGCGACAGCAGAAAATGCTGCCGCCCTTTCCCATAATCGAAGAAAGGGGGATTTTCCATGACTGAATGCGAAGCCTATCAAGAACATATCCGCTATACCCATGATACCTATTGCCGGATTGTTATTCGCCATGCGTCCTTTGACGCTGCCCGTATGCTGGCGGCGAGGTGGAAACGGGAAATCTCCCTTGAATATTTGACCGAAGAAAAGTTTGTCCCACTAAGCACCACAGACGAGTATTTTCAAGTACCGGACTATGGCGAAACTTATCCGTTTTCTGTCCGAGGGCAGACGATACTTTTAGATAGCTGTTCCCTTGCGGCGGCTCTTGCCGAACTGCCGGAACAGACGCAGGAGGAAATCTTTTTGTATTACTTCCAGCACTTGACACAGAAAGAAATCGGAGAACAAAGCGGCTGGACACGCAGCACAATCGGGCGGCATATTCAGCTTGCCTTGAAGCGGCTGAAAGAGGAAATGGAGGTGTTGTCCCATGAGTAACCGACTTCTCCCCTATGACACTATCATAAAGGCACATGAGGGCGACCCCATAGCGATACAAGCTGTCCTTGACCGCTACGCCGGATATATCCGCTACTTTTCCAAAATGAACGGCTATTATAACTCTGATATGGAGGACTACATCAGAACAAAGCTGATTGAAAGCCTGTTCAAGTTCCGGCTTGACCGTTGAATATGAATTAAAGATATGCTAAAATTTTCTCAACAAATTTATGGAGGAATACTTATGGAGCGTTTCAGAAAAATTTATCAGCAAGGTACTATTGATGTGGTTGAAATTTGGGTTGATACACAAACGGGTGTAAATTATGTTTTTCACAGAAATGGAAATGCGGCAGGTTTTACCCCATTGCTTGACAAAGACGGAAAGCCAGTAGTAAGTCAATAATTTTACAACTTCCAGTTGCTACACAGAACCACCAGAAAAACTGAATAACCGCCGTCCCGCAGCGGCACATGAAGCAGTAAATCCGAAAAAGATTTGCTGCTTTTTTTGCGCCCATTTTTGGCAAATTTCCAAAAGTTCCGTATTAGACAGTGAAGCCAAAAAAGGCTGCCATTTTTTTCAGACAGCGGGCAAAACGCAGCTTCCGAAACGCCTTATTGTCGGGAAAGACCGAGCCGCCGGAAAAGTTCTTGCAGGAAAGTCCGTCCATTCTGCTCTTTTGTGGTTTGTAGGGAGTAAGGGGGAAAATGCCAGCCCGCAGCCTTTTATGAAAAAAGCTGGTTATAGATTTCCCGAAAAAGTGGCAGTAGCAAGTGAGGGAAATCCGGCAGCTTTTTATGAAAAAGTTGGTTGCGATTTCCCAAAAAAGTGGCAGTAGCAAGTGAACGGCAGTCCGGCAGTTTCTTAGAGCAAGATTCTACCGCAGTACCAAAATTCGCTTTTCGCTCATTTTGCCCCTGCGGGAATCTTGTTGGGGAGTGCCTTCCCCAAACCCTGCTTATGCGGCTTACGCCGCTTATCCCGCCGCAGCCATGCGGCAGCCGAAAGGAGGTTTTTACCATGCGAAAACGATACAACACGCCGCACCGCAGCCGGGTAGTCAAAACACGCATGACCGAGGAAGAATACGCCGAGTTTGCGGAAAGGCTTTCTGCCTACAACATGAGCCAAGCCGAGTTTATCCGGCAAGCCATAACCGGGGCAGCCATACGCCCCATCATAACCGTTTCTCCCGTCAACGATGAGCTGCTTGCCGCTGTTGGGAAGCTGACCGCCGAATACGGCAGGATCGGCGGCAACTTAAACCAGATAGCCCGGACGCTGAACGAGTGGCACAGCCCCTACCCGCAGCTTGCCGGGGAGGTACGGGCGGCGGTTTCCGACCTTGCTGCCCTAAAGTTTGAAGTCTTGCAGAAAGTGGGTGACGCTGTTGGCAACATTCAAACATATCAGCTCTAAAAATGCGGACTATGGCGCAGCGGAAGCCTACCTCACATTTGAGCATGACGAGTTTACCATGAAGCCCACCCTTGATGAAAACGGGCGGCTGATACCGAGGGAGGATTACCGCATTTCTTCCCTCAACTGCGGGGGCGAGGATTTCGCCGTTGCCTGTATGCGAGCCAATCTCCGCTATGAGAAAAACCAAAAACGGGAAGATGTGAAAAGCCACCACTATATCATCAGCTTTGACCCACGGGATGGGACAGACAACGGTTTGACCGTAGACCGGGCGCAGGAGCTGGGCGAGCAGTTCTGTAAAGAACATTTCCCCGGACACCAAGCTCTAATCTGCACCCACCCGGACGGGCATAACCACAGCGGCAATATCCATGTGCATATCGTCATCAACTCCCTGCGGATTTACGAAGTCCCGCTTCTGCCCTACATGGACAGACCCGCCGACACACGGGCGGGCTGCAAGCACCGCTGCACCAACGCCGCTATGGAATATTTCAAGAGTGAAGTCATGGAGATGTGCCACCGGGAGGGGCTTTACCAAATCGACCTCTTGAACGGCAGCAAGGAACGGATAACCGAACGGGAATGAAGGAACTGAAAGATTCGATGGATACGATTCGATTGACCGCAGCCGACTTTCTGGAAAAGCTGGAAGCGGCAGTCGCGGAAAGAAGCGCAGAGCGCATGACCGCGATGCAGTATGCGGAAAAGCTGATTGCCAATAAGGAGCAGGAAAAAACGATTTTTGATGATGAGCAGCGAAACCTCATCGTAAATTTCGCCTTCAAACTGGATGACCGGGCGGCAACGGAAGAACTGGTGAACGGTATTGCAGCTGCAGTGGCCGAGGATGACAAAGAAGAAGTCAACCGCCTGATGTACGATGCGCAGGAGAAAATCGAAAATCTCCCGGATGGGATGATTGGTCTTTCGGAAATGCACGACTATGGCTACCGGAAAGATGATGTGCTGCCGCTGACGAAAGAAGGCGCACGGGAGTGGCATCGGTTGGGTGAGAAGATTTATCCGCTGTTCCGTGATGGCACGGCAGGTGATTATGTAAGCCAAGAGGGAATCGAGCAGCACGATGGTATTTTCGGCATTAAGGCAGACGCATGGGATGCGATTCTGTTGGAGCAGCGGGAAGATTATGCAGAGGACGAGTATGCGCGCCCGGATTTTCAGCTGACAGTGATAAATCGTGAACAGGCTCTGCGGCTGTATGACGAGGGTAAGCAGATTTATCTTGTCCGCATCAGTCCGTGGCCGATTCTTGTCACGGCACGAGAGGAAATCGAGCGCGGAAGTGATACCTTCCAGATTGCAACAGCTGACTTGCAACAGGAGCGAAACATGACAGAACAGGAAAATGTGCTGCTGTATGGCAGCGAGAAGCAGCTCGGTATTTACCAGATCACTGCCCGTGCCCCGGAACACGACTACCGTTTCATGGGGCTGGACTATGTGGAGAAGAAAGGCATAACGGTTACCCGTGCAGATTATGACCTGATCTATGCCGCACCGCTTACGGAAAAGGACACGCTGGATGGCATTTATGAACGGTTCAATATCCAGCGTCCGGCAGACTTTACGGGTCATTCGCTGTCGGTCAGCGATGTGGTGGTACTCAATGATGGCAGTACGGTCAAAGCCTACTATGTGGACAGCATCGGCTTTGCTGAACTGCCGGATTTTTTCAAGGAAAGGAATATGGATTTGCAGAAAGAGAACCTTTTGAACGAAAAACTGCAGGAAATCGAAATCTTTGATAAGCCGGGTCTTTTCAGCAATGGCCGACTGCGGGATGAAGATGTGCCGGAGGGCTTATATCGCTATGATCTGCGCGGCTCAGACTACGACCCCGGTCAGCCCATTACAGTGGAGAAAACTGTGGTGGTGAACCATGCGGCATCTGTCCTGATGGCCGAAGAACTTGACCTTGGCGCAGAGGGGCGGCTGGAACTTGGCGAGGAAGGACTGAACTTCACAGGCGCAGAGTTGACCGTGCGAGAGTTCATGGAGGAACAGCAGAAAAACAATGCGCTGATCCACGGCGATTCCTACCATATCGCAGTCGAGGGGCATATCGGCATATGGTACGCCATTGATGAAACGGAAATTGGTGGCGAGAAGTTCTTCCTGCTGGAGCATGAGGAACACGGCGATACGGCGGCCTGTGTTGCAGTCAATGAGCAGGGCAAGCTGGTGGCAGAGGATTTGTGGAACGGCTTCGATGAGGATTTTCAGGAGGCCGTGCAGAAATACTTCTCTGAAAAATGGAATATGCCGAAAAAAGAAGATGTGGTATCGGAGATCATTGAAAAGGCTGTGCCTGTGCCGGACAACAGCGCACAGGATTATTCGGATGTGCCTGTCTACTACGAGCCGTTCAGCTATGCCAAAGAAAATGACGAGGTGGATTTGTACCGTACATCCTATCGACTGAACAGCGAGTGCAAGCAGGCGATCCATGAAGCGATTGCGGACAATTATGACGGAATGTACCTTGGCGATGATGCAGTCAATCAGGTGGTGCGGCAGTACGGCATGGAGCGTGTGGGCTACATCCTGGCGAACACTCTGCACCATAAAAGCTATGATGGCCGCTTTTCTCACAGTAATAAGGAATGGGCAGAGCAAGTCAGCACCCCGGAACACGATGCAGACCGCATGACCTTCCGCACGGACTGGGTGGTTGACAGCCACCCGGCTATTCTGGATGGCTTTGTAACGATGTTCCGGGAAGAACTGGATGCGCAGAAAGAACTGGAACAGGAGCAGCCTTTCGTAAAGCAGTTCTATGTGGTCGAAAATTTACAGGCTGTACCTTTGAAAATTGAGCGGCTCGGAAATCTGGATGATGCAATGTCGCAGTATCAGGCCCTTCCGAACCATTACATGAAAGCCTTGGGCGTGGAGAAGAATCCTGATCCTCTGCCGGGTTCACTGGATATTTTGCAGTGCAGGAACGGCATTGACACCATCGTAGAGGACTATAAAACGGTTCCGGGCTGGGATAACCCGTATATCCAGAATCACGTTGTGCAGCCGTTACAGGTGGCTTTGGCTGTGCAGGATGTGGAGCTGTCCTATGAATTGCCAGATGCCTATTTCCACATCCAGACCTGTGACGATGGTTTCGACTATACCTTATATAATAAGGACTTCACAGAACAGGATGGCGGCATTCTTGAAACGGACGGAGATAAGTCTGTGCAGGAGGCTATGACGGAATTGCTTGCAGAGTTTGGCTGCGATGTAGCACAGGGCAGGGTCATGGACGCGGCAGAACTGCGGAAACAGGTCGATACGGTGGCGGAACAGCAGGCAGAAGTTTTGAAAGGAAAACTCGCCGCAGAAAGACCTGCACCGGAAGAAACGCTCAGCTTTTATGTTGCGGAGTGTTTGGAGTTTACGTTTGCGGGAGAGTTCCACGACCATCTGACAATGGAAGAAGCCTTGGAAGCCTATGACAAGATTCCGTCCGAACGGATGAATGCTGACAAGTGCATTGGATTCTGCATCGAGGAAGATGGTGGCTTTGTTGGAATGTATGAGTTGGTCGTGAACGATAAAGTACAGCGCGAGAACATCAATTCCATCAACTACTTTAGGGATGATAAGCTGGTGCAGCAGGCTATCTCCGACATGGAAAAGCTGATGGCGGCACGACAGCAGAGTAAGGAGCAGGAACGCGGCAGTACGAAAAAGTCTGTTCTGGATGCCCTGCGCAGTCTGAAAGCCAAGAAACAGGATCAGCCTGCACAGGAACAGGATAAGCCGAAGAAAGCGAAAAAGAAAGGGATGGAGTTATGAGCAATGTACGCTTTGACGAACTGGAATTGATGCTGATGGCGATGTTTGAGCAGCCGACACTCAAAGATACGATCCAGGCGTTGACGGAGGTTCAGCCGCTTGTGGCAGAGGATGCAGAGATGGCTGTGCTTGTTCAGCAGAGCATCCAGAAGCTGCAGCAGCTGAACGAGCAGCAGTTCAAAGGGCTGGAACTGGAGTGGTATAAACCGGATGAACCGAATCAGAAAGTAGAAAGGGTGGCAGATGAATAAACAGGTCAGAGTTTTCCAAATCAAGGAGATTCATCATAAGCAAAGGGCAAAATCTTATGCACAGCAGATAGAGGATGGTTTTCTGATTCATCATCAGAATTACCAAAGTGCTTATAAGGGGCAGGTAGGACCGAGTGAAACACCAGTTACAGTTCGGGGGCGTCTGGAAGAACAAAGGCCAAATACATTTATCGGCCGTCCGTTCGGAGTCAGTGATGTTATGGTATGGGATGAAGAAGAAAAGCGAAAATTCTTCTATGTCGATAAAGACGAGTTGGTTGAGTTTGGCGGTTTTATGGATATAGACTCTGCCGGAAATGTTGTTGCCCTCATGGTTCCCAATTACCAGGTTGATGGAAAAACAGGAACATGGCTCCCGTATGATAGTGAAGTTGTAGAGGGTGTCTGCTTCTTTATGATGCGGAATGAGCAACGCAGAGATGCTGTTTCTCCAATCGTGGTAGACAGTAAAGGTGTATTTGTGACAGAGGCACCGAATGGCTTTGAAAATGTTCGGGCCACTATTACAGAATATGTTCGCCGCGCTGAAAGGAAACAGCAGGATGTGACAGAACATGAAAAGTGCCTGACGAATGGAACGTATGAACGGGCGCGGGAGTCTGGCACAGAGCAGAACTACAATATGATTGATGGTTGTGTCAACAACAACCCGAAAAAGCCGCGTGTCATTGGCAACAGAGTTTCAGTGTTGGATCGGCTGCATATCAAACTGGAAAATCGAAAGCAGAAAGAACAGGGACAGCAGCAACAGCAGGAGAGAACCCTTAAAAACTAAAAATCTGTTTCCGTAAAGCAAGCCAGCCACAGGACTTTCATTCAGAGTGAAGTCTTGTGGCTGGCTCTTTTTATGCAGTTTTTTAAAGAGATGGTTCGTGACTGCGTTTAGGATGTGTACGGCTATGTTGCTGTGTATGTCCTGTATCAAGGATCATATCAACATTCTGACAAGCGGTTTGCAGTTCGTGATAGTAGTCTTTGAAATAGGTATAGCTTTCGTACCGTGCAGTTCGTATAGATAGCAGTTTTTCTTTCTCAGCCCGCAAATCCTTCATAGTGGGAATCGTGCCATCCGGGGAACTGCGTTTTAAGAATTGAGCGGCTTCCTCATATTTGGCGATTTCATCTTGATGCTCAGAACGATAAATCTTCTTATTGTTGGCCTGTAAAAATTCTTTATATGTGTTTTTTGTAGAAAGATACTGCCCCAGATAGTGAATCTGTTCATTCAACCGTTTCAAATCGGCATCCGTGGACTTTGCGGTATTACGGGCATCTGACATTTTAGCGGAGAGTTCATCCCGCGCTTTTTTCAATTCGTCATAGCTGTCATAGCCGTGTTGCTGTATATAGACGATGGTATTTGCCATCTGTTGCAAATTGGAAATCTTGACTTTCTGTGCATAGGCGCGGTTCTGCTGGGCCTTTACGCAGTCCTGCAAATTCACAACCAAACGAAGATTCGATTTGATATAGAGAACGGCAATGGGGTCGGCAACACTCCATTGCTGTTTTTCTTTTTCAGCGGCTAGAGCATTGCTTTCAAAAAGCATCAGAAGATGATTGCGGTCAAAACTGGTTCCCAGTGTTCGGGCAGAAATGTATTTCTCTCTGTTCGGCAGAAGATAGCTGAATCGCCCACGGTGATCTTTGACAGAAATACCGGATTCGGCTTGAAGCTGTCGGCTGAATTCTTCAAATGATTTTGCTCGCTTTGCCGCCGCAGTAATGGCATCCCGCAGTTTATCCTTTTCGGTTTGAAATTTGGTTCGCATGGGTGTGAAGCCTTCTGCAACAAGTTCAGCGTTCAATTTGTCCAGATTGATCTGCCCGCGCTGTTTAGCATAATACTCCTGCTGCGTGATTTTGTTGACAGATGGGGAAAGCAAATCGACCTGATTGAGATTTTCTCTCATGCAGATGTTCATAAGAGACTGCTGTAAATGCTTTAAGTAATCTTTTGTCAGGTGGTGCTTGTAGCCAGCTTTACAGTCGATGGGACGTTCCATAAAGTTTTTTTGCGGAACATCCAGCTTTCGCAAACTGTTGATTACGATATGTACATGGATATTGCCGCTGCCGTTATGCCCGTCCATGTGGGTACAGACCAATGCCTGATGGCCAGGAAAATTTGTTTCTACATATTCCATGCCGATGGCCTGCGCTCGTTCTCCTGTGAGTCCGCATTCATCTTTATCCGCAGGATCGAAGCTGATGAGATAATGATGTGTCTTGATTTCATCATAATTCTGATTTTTATTGTACTGTGCATTGAGCATTTCACACTCTACATCAAAAAGTTCTGGTTCACAGTTGATGCCATCCAGCAGAATATCCCGGCGGAGCACCCAGTTTCCATTTGCATCCAGCAGAGGTTTCTTCAAGACCTCATCGTGCTCATATTTCAAATAGTCGAGTGCCGCACCGTAGTCTGCGCTTTTACCTGCGACGTGTTTTAAGATTGCCACGATAATCACCTGCCAATTCAGCAATATCTTTCCGCATGGAGCGGAGGTCGGTCATGCAACGATTGATCTCTTCCAACATAGCGCGAGATTGGATACCACCGCTGTTAAAGAAGGCTGCAATCTGGTTCAGGTTATTTCCGATATGGGAAAGCTGTCTTGCAAAATCTCGCAGTTCTGCAATGTCGGCAACGATGTTGTAATGAACGTGAAGTTTTTCGGTTATGGCCTGTTTCCTTACATAAACGGCAACGGGATAGCCAGCCTGTTCAGCAGAACATGAAACCAGTGCGTACTCCACATCGGTAAAACGAACCATTACATTCTTAGTCCGTCTGATACTTTCGTCTTTTTTGGGCCGAGTCATAGTGTGATCCTCCTGCATTTTATAGTTGCGAAGCAATTCCCGATAAGCCGTAGGCGGTCGGCTGCGAACACATTCATGTGGAGCCAGATAGCCAAAATCCGAGATTTTGTGCGTACCGTGGGAATGGGGAACGGAATCCCCATCAAGATTGCCAAGAACGAAAAATCACGAAAGTGAGTTTTGAGTTACCATAGGCGAATCTTGCTCTAAGACAGGGAAACCCTGGTGTTGCAGTATAGGCCTTGCCATCAGAAAAAGAAGTGCTTCTATAAATAGGAATCCGCAGCCTTTATTTGGAATACACTTTCCAGATTTTTTTGAATTTCTTTCAAAAACTGTATTCCAAAATGCCCTTCTGGATTCCTATTAGTAAAGGGGGATTGATCCGATGAAGCAGAAAGAGCGACTGGACGAAAAAGTGAAGCAGGAGCGAACGGAGCCTGACCATCACAGAAAAATCATTATTAAGGGCATCACCGTGTATGAATCGTTCCGACCAGAAGGCAGTGAACTGTGGGACTGCCTCTTGCAGAGTATGGGGAAACACTGAAAAAAAGATTTTTTAAAATTGTGCGCTACAGCTTGATTTTCGTGCCGCAGCTTGGTAGAATACAGACGGGTTAAGTAAATATGTGCAATCAAAAGCCATTAACTTTCTGGATTTTACCATGCGAATTGCGTGGAGACAGGAGGTTTAATGGCTTTGTTTTTTTATAAGGAAAAGAATAAGGACATACGAGCAGCAGCCTATCTGAGGTTGTCTATCGAGGACGGAGATAAGGCTGAAAGCAACAGCATCGGAAACCAGAGAGAACTGATCCGGGATTTCGTTGCAGAACGACCAGAACTGCATTTGGTAGGAGAATATGCAGATGATGGTTACACGGGAACTAATTTTGAGCGACCAGGCTTTACGCAGATGATGGAGGACATCAAATCCGGCAAAATCAACTGCATCATAGTCAAGGACTTGTCTCGACTTGGCCGTAACTACATTGAGATGGGAAAGTATCTGGAACAGATTTTCCCAATGATGGGGATTCGGTTCATTGCCATCAATGATAACTACGATAACGCAAACACTGAGAGCAGTGATTCGGATAGCATCGTGGTTCCCTTCAAAAATCTGCTGAATGATTCCTACTGCAGGGATATTTCCATTAAGGTTCGGAGCCAGTTGGACATTAAGCGGCGCAAGGGAGAGTTCATCGGCGGGTATGCAATGTACGGTTACTGCAAAGATGAACGGAACAAAAGCCGGTTGGTGGTGGATGAGTATGCAGCAGATGTTGTTCGTTCTATCTATCGCAGAAAATTGGAAGGCATGAGCGCAAAGGTTATTGCGGAACAGCTGAACAGCGAGGGGGTTCTGGCTCCCAGTGAGTACAAACGGCTGTGCGGATTAAATTATCACAGCGGTTTCAAGGCTGGAACCCATGCAAAGTGGCAGGCGATTCAGGTACTTCGGATTTTGAAAAATGAAGTTTACACCGGAACGATGGTGCAGGGAAAACGGCAGAAAATTAATTACAAGATTAAGAAAATCCGTGACGTAGAAGAATCCGGCTGGATCAAAGTTCCCAATATGCACGAGGCCATCATTCCGCAGAAATTGTTTGACACCGTGCAGGAAGTTTTGAAGCTGGACACCTGTGCATCGAAAGGACAACAGACAGTCAATCTCTTTTCAGGTATGGTTCGGTGCGGGGGCTGCGGACAGAATATGGTGCGGCGCACTGTATCAAAAAATGGAAAGAAGTATGTTTATCTGCACTGCATCACAAATCATAACGGTCTGGGCTGTTCTTCACACCTTATCAGCGAAAGTAAATTAGCAGAAGTGGTGCTGGCTGCATTGCAGGGAAAAATTCAGCAGATCAGTGGACTGGAACAGCGGCTGGATGAAATCAACGAGATTCCTAAAAATCAACGCAGGTTAAAATCGGTAGAAGAGCACATGAAAATGCTTGAACAGGAAGAACAGAAATACCAGACCCTGCGCCGTCAGCTTTACGAAGATATGAGCAGCGGCATTGTCAGTAAGGATGAGTATAAAGAGTTCAGCCGTTCCTTTAACGAAAAAGTCGAAAATATCTGTAAGGCAAAAACGGAAATGAACCGACAGCTGGATAGCCTGAGCAATTTGGATGTGGAACATTTGCCGTGGATCGAAGATTTTAAATCCTATCAAAACTTAACGAGTTTGAATCGCCGTGTTCTGGTAGAACTGGTGGAAAGCATTACAGTCTATGATAAAGAGCACATTCACATCCAATATCGCTTCGACCAGGAAATCCGCAATGTGCTGGAATATTGCAACAGCGTTCCGACAACAGAAACGGAGGGGAGTACAGTATGAAATGTGTAAGCTATACTCGGACGATGCCTTGGAAAAACCATACAGGTGAACTGACGATTGCCGACCAGAATCAGCGTATTGCAGAATACTTAGCTGAACATAAAGAAATGGATTTACAGAAAAAGTATTCTGACCGTAAGGGTGTAGAAAACGCAAGTGCGGCATTTGACAAAATGATTGATGATGGAGCAGAGCGAAAATTTGACTGCATCATTGTAGCATCTATGTATTACTGTGGGCCTGGCTTTCCTGCGGCGCGTCAGTCAATCAAGGAAACTCTCTATGAGACAGGCGTTGATCTGATCGTTCTGGAAGAAGGACTGGATACCAGAACTGCCAGTCGAAAAGAGGTTGAGGACTATTTTGAGGAGAAACGCTGCGAGATGCACGCAGAAATCATGTTTGCATGGAGGAAGAAGCAGGGCGCAGGATTCCGGCTGACCAATTCCGTTCCGTATGGTTATATCCGCAGGAATGGTGAAAGCAACATGGTAAAGGATGAAGAGGTTGCTCCGTATCTGAGCGAAGTTTTTTCCAGATATGCATCGGGACAGAAGATGGGCGATATTGCAAAATGGTTGAATGAACAGAATGTCGAACCACCGATGAGGCACAAAAAAAGAATTCAGGGAAAACCATATGAGGGAGAATCTGATCTGTGGACATCGGATAATCTGAGGGGATTGTTCAGAAATCCAACATATACGGGTGCAACGGCAAACGGAAGCCGTCAGATTATTGCAGAGAACTGCCATGAGCCGTACATGACAAAAGAACAGTTTTATGCGCTTCCTTGCAATATGCAGCAGAGTGAAAACAAAATATCAACTCGGAAAAAATATAAAAAACCGAATCCTCTTGCAAAGCGCATCATTTGTACCTGTGGACGTCCACTTTATTGGCATAAGGATAAGAAAACGGGAGAAGAACTATTCTATTGCAGCTACTGCCGTGCTCATAAGGAGAATGGAAAGGAATTGAAAGCTCCGGCTGCATCTGTATATAAAAAGGTGATAGATGCTATGGAGAGAGAACATCGGGAAGAAGAAAAGATGTACTCCGCAATTCAGCAGGGAGCTGGCAGAAAAGCAATTGAAGCAGTAAGAGCTGATAGTTCGATGCAGATGAAGACCATTCTGGCTGAACTTAATATGGAACAGTTTCGCCGTGTACCGTTATATGAAAGCTATATGGCCG